>OLGD01000057.1_pt1 | contig 196865 bp, 204 predicted proteins | sample 1605311 | NCBI WGS metagenome assembly OLGD01 (sample SAMEA3888917, study PRJEB22519) | human gut metagenome | biome: human gut; feature: human-associated habitat; material: faeces | place: Denmark | collected 2010
TCATATGTCGATTTAACTTTACCGAAAAATGTCGATTTAAAATTTGCTTATTACACCGCTCGCTCCGTGACATTCCCGTCAGGCAATAAACGTGCAGGTAGGGCGGCATCTTCTCACGTCCGGCACGCAGCAGCATCCGCCCCGTATTCTTATACAGTTGTTGTTCGCTCTGTTCCGTATCGTAGAGCAGCACTGCACGCCCTTTCCGGTTCGGTTCTACCCGAACGCCCAGCAAGTCCGCCTCCGTTTCCTTCTCTTGAATCGCCCCGGCGACCAGCGCAGCCGTATAGTTGCTTTTTCCCGTACCTTCCCCGCCCGTGATGCAGAGTATGTTCTCTTCCGAACCTAACGGCACGTCCCCGGCGGTCACGATGGCAACCGCCTGTTGTGGCGGGTGGTCGTAGTCTATCTCGCAGGATTTCAGCACCGCCATCGTGTCACCGTACAGGCTGTCCAGCATTTTAAGGAACAGCTTCACGAACTCGTCCCGTGTCCGTCCCGCCTTGAAGTAGTCCGACACGTCCTTGTCCGTCTTTTCACCCGTCAACGGCAGCACCAGCCGTTTCACCCCGTATTCCGTTAGCTGTTGTCGGTGCTTCTCGGAGCTTTCCAGCCCCGTTTTATCCACATCGTACAGCAGCACGATATGTTTGAATCGGTACACTAACTTCCGGATGATCTTGGCAGGTATCACCGATGTTTCCGAATTGAAACAGATCGCATGGAATCCGTGCGCCGCCAGTGTCAGCACATCCTTTTCCCCGCCCGTAAGGAACAGCGTGTCACCTTTGGGCGGTAGCTCTTCCAACCCGAAGCAATAGTTGTCGCCCGTATGACCGCCGTACACGAACCGTACTTCCGATTTCGGGCGGTACACCTTCATGCCCCATTTCCCCACGTACCCGAACATCGGTTCTAAGGGTGTGGACGTGAAACCGAACGCTTTCCCGTCCTTCGTTTCGCTCCGGTATTCCTTCAACGATTGCACCCCGTATCGGTTCAGCACCGCTTCCGTAATCCCGTATTCTGCCCAATAGCCGGTTTCCTTTTCCGTGAACGGTTGCTGTACAATTTGATAAGGGCGTGGCTTGTGTTCCGGCTCTGCCGCCCGTTCGTCCGTTGCGGTCGGCTCTGTCGTTCCGTTTCCATCCGCCACAGGAATAACCCGCATGGCAGCCTGACGTTCCCGTACCGTTTCCGGCGGCACGTCCTCACTGATACCCAGACACAGTTCACGGTCTATCGTTTCCAGTATCTCCACGAAGTCGGCGGCATTCTTGCAGTCCAGCCCTTTGATTTTTGCCACGAGAAAGAAACAGTCGCCCGAAAAGTCCCCGTTCCCGAAGTCCTTCATCTTGTACGTCCCGTTACGGCGGTCGTAGTACACATTACACGAAGCCTTGCTGTCCTCATACAGCGGATTCAGGAAATTCCTTCCTACCCGCCACTTCACGGGCAGATAGTGGCGGAACACGTCCAGCCCGTTACTCGTCCTTGCCAGTATTTCCTCTTTTCTTACCATACAGCTTGTATTTACGTTCATGCAAAGGGTGTTGTTCAATCATCCGGTCGATCTGCTTGTCGGGCGTTTCACGCATCCAGCGTCCGCGGAACTGTTCTACGTCCGCACGGCGGTAGCGGATCTTCTTCCCGCAGATGGAGAAGGCGATGATCCGGTTCGTGCGGTAACGCTGCAAGGTGCGGGGGCTGATTTCGAGGTATTCGCATACCTCGCCGCCTGTCATCCACTTGTCCGCTATCCGGCGGTTCTTCTCTTCCTGTCCCTGCTGCCCGTCCGGTTTCTTTTGCCGGGACTCTTCCACGTATGCCGCTATCTCGTCTATCTTCTCCACAAGGGCGGCGAACGCTTTGCTTTCGATTGTTATTACTTCCATAATCTGTTGATATTTAGATTTCTGGTCGCAAATGTCCGCCTATTCGACGGCTTTTCTTGGCAGGTTCATATCAGGTTGATAAAGATTTTTCTGATACGAAAAAACCGTCCGAGAGTCTTTTTCAGACCTTCGGGCGGTTCTCCGCCATCGGTATTCCGCCTTCACGGAACTCGTATGAACTTGATGTCAGGTTGATAAACCAACCGTTGATTTACAGCTATTTGCCGTCCGTTTCGTCCATTCGTTTCAGGACTTTCTCTTTCAGGTAGTCCAGATAGACCGTCCGGCTGTTTTTCCGTTCCCTCATGTTGATGAAAAGCCGGTACACATCCCCCAAATCTATATGGAACACAATTTCAAATAGGTTTACCAGTTCGATGATACCTATCTGCCCGTTATCCACACTTCCGGCGGCTTGTATGGCGTATATTAGTTCCACCGCCGCCGTTTTCTTGTCCGTCCAGTGATGTTCTTGCAGCAACGGCAATATTTCCGTCTCTTCGTTTTCCTGTGTTAGCGTGTGCCTTCGGGCAGTTAGATAGGCGTATAGCATTTCCATTGCCGTGATGCGGGCGACCAGTCGGTCATAACCCGTCGAGAACTCCGGCTCTTCCTCAAAAAGAAATAAGTCTGTTTCCGGGCTTATCTCTTTTTTCTCTCGCAGGAAGTAATAACGATCACGATAGGTTGCGCCACTACGGTAGTACTGGTAGAAGCCGACCACTCCGTCGAAAAACAGTTTTTGACTTTCCTGCTGTTTGCGGTAGTAATCGTCTGCCAGTTCCGCGCATGGCGGACAGTTGCTCTCTATGTGTAACACCTTATAAAAAAACATCAGCCGTCCCAGCAACAGTGGCTTTTGGTATTTAAAGAAAGTGATTTCTTCCGTTTCGTCTCCGAACGGTTCCGCGAGGACACCCTGTTTCAGTTCACTCAATTTGTCTTTTAGGAAGGGCAGTACCGCCTTGCATTCTTCGATGATGTTCCGCCCGTTTAGGTCAATGACGGCTATCCGTGCGTCCACCTCCCGCATTATTTCTTCATACTTTATCTTTATTTGCATCCGATTTATTTTTATTTGATTTTCGGGCGCAAAGTTACGAACCGTAATTTTTACGGGATTTACATTAAGTTGGCATAAAATTGCAAATAGTGATACGCTCTAATCGTCTGTCTCTTTTTTAGTTAATGTTTTCCTAACATTACTCGGTGTGTCACCCAAGAAACGCTTGCAGAAGTTGCTAAAATGTGCCGCAGAGGAAAAATTAAATTCATCTATAATATCCGCGAAAGGAATATATGTCTGTGATAATTTGTATTTTATATTCTCTGCCCGTTTCATCATCAGCCATTGGTAAGGCGACATTCCGAACTCCTTTTTGAACACCTTCCGGAAATTGTGTAGCCCGTAGCCGCACATTTCCGCCAACTTGTCGGTAAACTCCGCCTTGCGGTAATGCGTCAGCACAAGGCTACGGAACGGTACTTGCTCGTCAGTCATCGGATGGAAGAATATCCGCAACTCTTCTGCTGCATAATAGCGAGTAAACATCCAGATAAGTTCTTTGTGTTTGAGTTTCCAGAGATCAGAATCGTGCGTTTCGTCCGTGATATACGTAATAACGGTATTCATAAGCACCTTCATGGAGTTCGGAACGGTCAGCTTGCAGCAATAGACTTTGGAATCCGGCAACCTGCATGAGTAGAGATAAGAGAGAATACATTTCTCTGTTCGGCAGACCGTGTTGTTGAATTTATGCAGCAGTAGGGTGGCATCGCTCAATGCCGTGCCGCTACATTCGCTTCCGCGGGGGACGAACATCACTTCCCCGGCACACAGGATTTCGTCATGAAACAGTGTGCTGCTAACCCGTGCGTGCCCTGCAAGACAAAATATCAAGTAGTTGATATTCGTATCATCGTTATAAACCATTTCGCCTACCAAATAGTGTTTTACCTCAAAATGACAATCAATCGGGTTTTCATCACAAAATGGTGGTTTTAGCCTATTTCTTGTATCCATTATCTATATTTATTATTATTCTTTTTGATTGGACTATCTGTCTGGTTTACAATCAAACTTTCTGTCAGTTAGAAAACAATGATGGCAGGGCATTGTACAGGTACTCTGCCATAGGTCGGAACTCATGTCGTGCCCCGTCTTGCTCATGGAAAGTCAAGTTTGTGATGGGAAACACCTCTGTAAACTGCGACATTGCTTGGATTTGTACCAGCGTTTTACTGTATGCGACATCATCCGTACCACTGGCAGCCCAAATATAAAAGCCATTCCCCGAATACTCAGAGTTACAAACGACATCGGCGAGGTATTCCGCTGTTTCATATGGATAATTCATTCCTGCAAAACGCCCCAGTGACCAACAATCGGAACTTATGGGTATAAAATATTTAAAACAGTTTAATGTTTGTTCCAGCGCATACCACGTCGTAACCGCACCCATTGAGAAGCCTCCAATGGCTCGGTGTTCCCGTGAAGCTTCTATTCCGGTCATATCCGTACTCTCGGCGTAGGTACGGTAACGGCTCTCTATAACAGGTATCAAGTCATTCACGAGTTCTTGCGGAAGAGCTTTGCAATATGGGTCGGCATCTGCATAATAAGCGGTAGGTTCACCATAAATGTAACTCGGTGAAACAACGATAGTCGGTGCCATATCGCTATTTTCCGTCATGTGGTCAAGCAATTTGCGCAACAGCTCGTTTTCATCCTGAAAGAAAGAAGCAGCCGTTCCTTCGTGCCCATGCACGAAATAAAGCACGTTGTAGAGCTGGTCGGATGCCTCATCATAACCGTATGGCAAATAGATATAAGCTGTGTTTGTACGCGCCGCCCCTGTTCCTTCCGCATAATCTCGTGTGGCGTAGTCTATGCGCACAACGCTTCCCCTATGTTCCGCTTCCTGTTCATATTCAGCAGGAACAGCCACGGTCTTATTCATCAGTTCCGTATAATCCTGCGGAACGCCAGATTCTTGTTCCGGAGGGATAACTGAATATTCACTATCATTATCGGTGCAAGCTGTCATGCACAGACAAAACAATATGGTTTTAAACATCATTCTAAACATATACATAATACATTAACTCCTATGGAAATCAGGTTATCAATTCGTTTATGACCTCTTCTCCTATTATCTTTATATTTGGTAAATCAATGCTTCAAACGTTTGTGTCCGAAGATCCATTCGAGGCGTTTGTCAGTATAGCTGTCGGTGCAGGTTTTCACGTGCGACCAGCCTTCCTCTATATCAAGTAACGCTTCTCCACCTCGTTCTTTTAATTGTTCCATGAATGTACTGACACGCGGAATGGTCATCAGATTGTCATCGGTTCCCATCACAGTATAGACCGGAGTGATTGCTACAAGACCAGCATCAGCGGTTTCAGGATTACCAGCTACGGGCATTACAGCCGCAAACAAATGAGGGTAAGCTGATGTCATCAGCCATGTACCTGTTCCTCCCATTGAGCCTCCCAGCAGATAAATGTAATCCGCATCAATTTTGTCTTTTTCTACATATTCATCAATGAGGGCTTTGATTGCCTCGTTTGTCCTGACTCCCCATGTGAGGGAGTCGGGACATTGAGGTACAATCATTACGGCATTGCGACAGTTTCTGCGAAGATAGTCGGCAATGGTATAGATTGCTTCTTCTGTCATTTGACTGACATTGTCGCTACCACGCTTTGGACCGCCATGCAGATAGACAACCAATGCGGGTTTGGAATATCCACCATCGGCTACTATCACTGCCTCCCTGTAAGGAAACACGGTGTTGTCATAAACCCATCCGTGGAAACCAAAGCTGGGGTCTGTCGTCTGGTTCTGCGATGCGGCTGAAAAAACGCTCACGCACAATCCGGCAATGACGAAGGTTATCCATTGAAGCCGTATCTTCCAACTTTTCATTCTTTTGACTTGTTACGCTTTCCGTTCTTCTTTTCAGCAGTTGCCTGTTCCACCATTTGCTTATAAGTGGCTTGCTGTTCGGAAGTCAAGAGAAGGGAGATGTCGGCAGTCAGCTTTTCCATTGCTTCCTTGCGCTTTTCACGCGGGTATTTCTGCTTGTTGAAGTTCGCGTAAAGCTCGCGGATTTTTGTCTTCTGCTCTTCTGTCAAGCTCAGTTTCTCGTCCAGCAGTTTGACGCGCTGTTCTGTTCGCTGCTGTGCGGTCATTTGCCGGTTGTTATTGTTTTGGGCAGACACTTGAAGGATTGTAACAATGGCGATAGCCATTACTAAAAACATTCTTTTCATACAAAATTCTCCTTTTTTAATTTGTTATATATAAAGTTGATATTTTCTTGTTGACACAGTGAATTACCGGGAGTTGGTCGCATCAGTCCTTACTACCCGGAAACCGACATTGGCGTACCCCTGAGTGCCCGTCTTCACGTCATCCGATTTCTCGCTGCGACAATCATCGCGTTTAGAGTCCCAGCTACCCCCTTTGACGATATACGAACCGTTTGCATCCGTCGAAGATGTCCATTCCCAACAATTTCCCCAAAAGTCGATACCTCCGCAAGCACCGAGCGACTTACTGTAAGCATCCACTGACGTTAATCCGGATTCCACATGATCGGAGTTCATGGCGACATCCTTGGGCATGTGACCGGCACCAAGAATCCACTCTTCTTCACTTGGCAAGCGGTAGATGTGCTTTCGATCCTGCTCCGTGAGCCAGTCACAATAGGCTTTGGCATCGTCGATTGTGATATTCACAACCGGATAGTTGTCTTTTCCTTTGTCATAGGTAAATCCGGCTTTGAAAGCGGCGTATTCGGCATTGGTGACAGGCGCATAGCCGATGTAGGCGTTCAGAGCTGAAGCGCCACGCAGCACCATCCAAGCATCTTTCGGGTTCTCGTCCTTTCGAGGGTCGATAAACCGGAGGAATTGTTGCTGTATTCGGATGTCGCGGTTCTGAACCATTTCATTCACGATGCCCTGCATGTGTTCCACGATACTGTAAGTTCTTGCCTCACGTTCCAGCTCGCGGAGCTTGTTTTTCTTTCTTGCCACCACTTTGTCATAACGAACGCCCATTTGCTCCAGCAGTGCTTGCCTGTTGGCTTCCGTCGGTTTCCTCCGGTATTGGAGGAAAAGGGTGTGCGTTTTGGAATCCATCTTAGGTCGTCCTTCTTCGACAAGCGGGGCGCCGGGCTTGTCGAACTCCAACTCACTCTCCACCAAGTCATCGGGGGTTATAAATATTCCCGGCTCTACCGACTGATGGACGCCGAAATAATGTGCCACAAGCCCGTCGCAGTAGATGGAAAGCCTGTATCCTCCGCAGAGGTCACAAGGCAAGGTGGAGATGTAATAATCCTTACCGGGCGTGAAGCCGGACTTGTCGGCTGTGCTGAACGTGATGATAGTGCTTGCGTTTTCTATATCATTCACTGTCGGTTTTCCCTGAGCGTCCTTTTTGATACTTGCCGTACCCGCCAGTGGATTGCCATCGACACTTTCCACTTCCACCTTTGTTACACCCGAAAGACGGATGTTGAACTTGATACCGCAGCAGATAGAGGAATTATTATATACGCCTTGTTTGTCTGTTTGTACGGCTGGAATTACCATCCTGTCCGTTTTGCCATTCTCTTGTGCGGACACAGCAGTGACCGTCACAATGGCAATAGCCATTGCTAAAAACAACTTTTTCATATTTGAATATTGTCTAAGGGATTAAATAGAATCTGTTCTTACCACTCTAAAACCGACATTCATGTAGCCTTGCGTGCCGGTCCTCACGACATCCGATTTTTCGCTACGGCAATCATCCCGTTCCGAATCCCAACTGCCTCCTTTGATGATATACGCACCGCTCGCGTCGGTCGAAGAAGTCCATTCCCAGCAATTGCCCCAGAAGTCGATACCTCCACAAGCACCGGTCGTCTGACCGTAAGCGTCCACTGCCGTCAATCCCGGCTCCACGTGACCGGAGTTCATGGTAACATCCTTGGGCATGTGCCCGGCACCGAGAATCCACTCTTCATCGGTTGGAAGACGATAGGCGTGCGAGTTGTCTTGAGTCGTAAGCCAGTCGCAATAAGCTGTGGCTTCAGCAATCGTGATATTCACTACCGGATAGTTTTCCTTTCCTGCGTCATAGATAAAGTCTTCTTTGAAAGCTGCGTATTCAGCATTCGTTACAGGTGCATAGCCAATGTAGGCGTTTGGTGCAGATGCGCCACGCAACACCATCCAAGCATCATTCGGATTATCATCTGTCCGGGGGTCAATGAGTCTCAAAAACTGTTGTTCCAATCGGATTTCACGATTTTCAACCATCTCATCCACAATACCCTGCATTTCTTCTACGAGGTCAGGAGTCTTTGCCTCCCTCTCTAACTCGCGGAGCTTGGCTTTCTTTCGTGCCACAACTTTATCATAGCGAAGCCCCATTTGATTCAACAATGCCTGCTTGTTTTCTTCCGTCGGGTCTTTTTGATATTGGTGGAGAAGAGCGTTCGTGATGGCATCCAGTTCCGGGCGTTCTTCTTCCACAAGTGGGGCATCCGGGTCGTCAAACTCCAATTCGGTTTCCACCAAATCGCTCGGAGTTATGTAAATAGCACGTTCCACTATCTGATGTACACCGAAATAATGAGCAACTAAGCCGTCTTTGTAGATGGAAAGCCTATACCCTCCATAGACGTCACAAGGCAAAGTGGAGATGTAATAGTCCTTGCCGGGAGTGAAGCCGGATTCATCGGAAGCACTAAAAGCCATGATGGAATTGGCGTTTCCTGTTTCATCGGTTACAGGCTTTCCCTGAGCATCCCATTTTATTCTTACCGTACCGGACAAGGCATAGCCGTCAACACTTTCCAACTCGACCTTTGTCACGCCCGACATCTGAAAGTTAAGCTTTATACCGCCACAAACGGTGTGGAAATTCAGAGAATTAGAGATTGTACGAGCCACTGCCACCGCCGACTTTGCATCATATCCGTTGCCTCCGTCAGTTTGAATGGCGGGAATGGTTACAGTCACACTTTCATAATCAGAAGACACCATGCCGTCTGTTGGAAAAATACCGTACAAAGGATTGTCATCGGTGAAGGTGCCTTCGACAGTACCTGAAAGACTCGATGTGCTACCGGATTCTTGTGCTTCTACGGAAACAGTTTTTCCATCGTGGAGCAACAGGATGGCATCGCCTGCACTCCAATTAGTATAAAGTCCGTCAGAGAGGGTTGCGGTAAGGCTTTTCTGAGTTGAATCCTGTTCTTGTCCGCCGGACAATACGGTATCTTCCATTTCTTCATTCTCACACGAAAACAGTGTAGCCAGAAAGAGGAACGATAAACCACACAAACTGAAAGTTTTCAATATCTTTTTCATAATCAAATCGTTATTTATGAGCTTTTTTCTTTTGAGAGCGATAATACAGACGGTTCATCATTTCCCTTTCCAATTTGTAAACACGCTCAATCTGCTTCTGCGTCAGAAATTTGCTGTATTCCACATAATACTTTTTCCTTAGGTCAAGTATCTTTTGGCTGTGGTCAAACCGCTCTTTCAGTGTTTGTTCAGTCTCTGCATCCGTACGGTCTGAGGTTTCTCTTTTAGGTCTGGGACCGAGTGCCCAGATTTCTTGCTGGAACCGGCAAAAAGTTGCGATAAACTTTTCTGAGGTCGTATCGTCCATCGCCATTTCCTTTGCAATATATTTAGCTTGTCTCTCGGCTAATTGTTCACGTGTCATACGTTGTCTGCTATCCTTTTGGGCATAAGTGCTTACGCAAAAAGTGGTCATAGCCATAGCAAACAGAAGAATTCTAAAAATACTTTTCATGATTGGTCTCTTTTATTAATTTATAAATAAATCGTCCTGATAGACGGTAAGTAGATAATCCTGATCGGCTTTGCTTAGGTTTGAAAAAGCTTGTTCAAGCACCTCAAAATCGTTCGTCTTTTGATGATCGGGCAGGATGTTGAAGATAAGCAGCAACGTAACGCTTGCTGCTACAAGTCCACCGGATATAGAATACCAAAGGCGATAGTTCCGTTTGGGCTTGGACGGTGTCTCCGTTTTCTCGTCCTTTACCTGCTCGTTCATAAAAAGAGGAATGAATGTTTCTTGAATGTGGGCTGGTGTCACTTCATCTTTTACCCGTTCCCACACCTGCTTTTCCATATCATCCAAAAAACCTTCAGGAGTAGTGTAGGGCAGACGTTTGCCTATGCGGTTGAAATCAAAATCTTTATTCATATGATTAATTGTTTAAGTTCATATATTTGATAATCTTCTCTTTTGCGATATGATAGCATGCTTTCACACTGTCTGTTGTAGAGCCTGTAATTGCGGCTATCTCATCATATCCCAGTTCATTATAGTATCGCAAGTTGAAAGCTAACTGTTGCTTGGTAGGCAATGCCAAGATAGCCTGTTGCAGCCTGACCGTTTCCAAATCGCTGTAGTCCACATAACTGTCTGCTGCCATTCCGCATAAGGAAATATCAGGGCTATCAAGGGAAACTTGCTCATCTTGACGACGACTTAACAAGCGTAATGCCTCGTTGGTCGCTATGCGGTAAACCCATGCAGTAAGTGAGGTATCGCCCTTAAACTGACTGAAAGAACGGAATATCCGTACGAATGTTTCTTGTGCGGCATCCTGTGCATCAGCGTGTGACACGACCAAACGGCGGATGTGCCAATAGACCGCCTCTTTGTATTTAGCCATTAGAAGCCGGAAACCGTTTTCTGGATTTTTTCTTATTGCCAAAAGGATGTCCGTGTCATTTCGTGTTATCATAGGGCACAAATTCGGTCATTGCCAAATATTCTTCGGCGGTGAAACTACTATTACTTTGAGAGGTTATGTTAGCTTGTTCTGCAACGACAATCACATGATGGCGATGCGGATGACGGCGCGGAGTTTTGTGTATGATGGTACAAGCATTAAATAGCAAAATGATTCCTACCGTCGCTATACCTAACCTCCCTTTTGTTGCAAAGTTCATAATTATAAGAATTTTGTTATATTTACTCTATTATCTTTTCGTGTACAGCTTTTTTCTGCCATCCATTACGAGCATTATTGGTTTCTTTTTATCTGCTACAAAAGCATCCAATTCCGCCTCTGCCGTCGCTATTGTCAGCCTTGTCATCTTGGCATACTTCTTCACGGTAAGATATTTGTGTTTCTCTAAATAAGCAACCGCCATTGCCAGACGTTCCTTTTGGGTGAAACGATTATTGACATGAACCGTTACCGCTGGCTGCGTCACGACAGTAACTACATTACGTGGATAATAGTTCCGACGCCAACGCTGCGCGTTTGCCGTTTCACATACTAAGGCTAAAGCCATCATCATTATCGCAATTTTCCATTTTACTATTGAGTTCATAATTTTAAAATTTATGCGTTATACATTACATTTCACGTTTCTATTCACGAGCCCGTTTGAATGTACATTCTATATATAAGACCTTGCAAAGAGAGGAAAGTAAAATCAGAACAATAATTTTTCTCTCTTTAAAATCTGCTTCAAGTTGACCTTATAAAACATAAACCTTTAAATAACAGCGGATTGGTAGATTTACAAATTGTGGAAAGTGAGGCACAACAAATTCATGTCCCATTCAATAAACTATCATACTTTAATTATTTTTATCCTACTCGTCTTAGGATTTTCGGCAAGTGCAGGGTGCAGCTATATCTATATATATAGCTGCACCCTGCACCTGTGAAATACACTCTGAAAATCAACAACTTATAAATGCATCAAAAAATACAGTGCAATCCCCATTTTTGCACCTCTCATTTCCCATCCCTCCGTTCCCCCTCAAAAATCAACCCAATAAAAAAATCCCCTTATTTATTTCCTGTTTTCAGTCCAAATTCGTACATTTGTACCAAGTTATCAGAGCAGAGCGAAGAAACGCAAAGAACTCCGCACAGTTACTAATTCGTTACCTGTTACCTAACTTTTTACTCTTTACGTCTTGACAATTAGTTAATTAAACTTTTCCCGCAGTTTTTATGAGAAAAAATAAAGTTATGAATGCAGCCGTAAGAAAATTACCGATAGGCATACAAAGTTTTGAAGATATAAGGAACCAGGGTTTTTTATATGTTGATAAAACAGCCTTGATTTATAAAATGGCAACTATGGGAAAGCCTTATTTCCTGAGCCGTCCCCGCCGTTTTGGTAAAAGTCTGTTGTTGTCTACCATTGAAGCCTATTTTCAGGGGAAAAGAGAGTTGTTTAAAGGACTGGCTATCGAGAAACTGGAAACGGATTGGCTGGAATATCCTGTGTTGCATCTGGATCTGAATGCAGAAAAATATACTTCTATTGAAGCATTAACATATATACTGGAACGTCATATCAACGGATGGGAAGATACTTGGGGTAAAGATACGCGAGAGAATAGTTTGTCTGACCGTTTTATAGGTGTGATAACACGTGCTTACGAAAAGACAGGACGTCAGGTCGTTGTTTTGATAGATGAATATGATAAGCCTTTGTTACAGGTATTTAATGATGAAAAGCTGCAAACGGAATACCTAAAGACTCTGAAAGCGTTTTATGGCGTATTGAAAAGTGCGGACCGTTATTTGCGGTTTGTTTTTAATCCGTTTAGTTTATTAAATACGTTGAGTTTTAGCCGGTTTGGAAGTTACTGGTTTCAAACAGGTACACCGACATTTTTGGTGGAATTATTAAAGCAGAGCGAATACGATTTGCGGACGTTAATCGATGGTGTGGAGATGAAAGAGTCTGCTTTCTCTGAATATAGGGTAGCCGAAAATAATCCGATCCCATTGATTTATCAAAGCGGTTATCTGACGATAAAGGATTATGATGAGCGTTTCCATCTTTATACTTTGCGATTTCCCAATGAAGAGGTAAAATATGGTTTTCTTGATTTCATAACTCCGTTTTACACATCTGTCGGCGATGAAGACAATGGTTTTTATATCGGTAAATTTGTTCGTGAGTTGGAAAGTGGCGATGTGGACTCTTTCCTGACACGTTTGAAAGCATTCTTTGCTGATTTTCCGTATGAGTTGAATGATAAGACTGAACGTCATTATCAAGTTGTTTTTTATCTGGTATTTAAACTGATGGGGCAGTTTTGTGATGCGGAAGTACGGAGTGCCCGGGGGCGTGCGGATGCTGTAGTTAAAACACAAGATTCTATCTATATTTTTGAATTTAAACTGAATGGTTCTGCTGAAGCGGCTTTAAAACAAATCAATGATAAAGGATACCTGATACCCTATATGGCTGATAACCGTAAACAGATAAAAGTCGGCGTTATGTTCGACGCCTCCGAACGTAATATCGGACAATGGCTTATTGAAGAATAAAAAAGGAATAGCCGTCTTATTCCCTGAATGAATAGACGGCTGAGATATTGATAATGTCCTGATGTAGCGGAAGCGCCCAGACAACTGTATTATCCGGAGTTATTTCTACCAGTAGTGGTTGCGATTTATCTTTACTATGTCCGTTCCAGTTACTTATCAGCGTGTTTCCGTTGTCATACCGGACCAGTTCGGCAACAAACAACAAAGAGATGTTCTGTAAGTCGTCGCTTCCGACTTTTCTGACAATCTGTTTGCCGGCGGGGTCTATCTCCACGAAATTATGTGCATCGCCGCAGGATACCAGCCAGTTTCCGTTTTTCAGTATCTGGATGGCGAAGGGATTGCCACCGCATTCGACCCTGTTGATAATTTCCTTTTCTTTAGTCATTTCAACTACTTCCCCTTTCCCCATCAGTGGTATCAGGTAAGTGTTTTGCGGTGTCTTTACAATCTGGCGGAACTGGTCGTGCACACCTGTGATGCTGGTGTCAAACTTAATCTCTTCGACAGGATGGCCTTGCGGGTCGAGTTCGATGATGCGGGAAGGGGTGCCGCAGATTGCCAGCATGTAATGGCCGGAAGACAGCTGGGTTGCAGTGAATAATTCTTCCCCTTTCTTTGCTTTGAAGTCCCACACCGTCTGTTGGTCACGGGTAATCATCCGGGCACCGGAAGTGTAGGCATACAGGATATTTCCTTCCCTGGTTATTTCAACATCGTTGCAGTCTTCCCCTTTGTTAAGCGGGTGACTCCATTCTATCTCTCCTGTTTTTTTGTCGAGAATTGCTACCTGTTTCCAGCCACAGCCGGAAACAAGCAACTTTTCTCTGGTATTGCTGCACGAGCAACAAGTGCTAATTACTACTACAATGCAAAACAGATATTTAAAATAGCGTTCTACCATTCTTCAGTCATTACTACACGGAATCCAACATTATATACTTTCTGATATTCACGGTACGGCAGGCGGAAAGAAGATGTCGAACGGTAAGGACGGTCGTACCAGGAACCTCCGCGTACAACCCGTTTGCCGTTTTCCGAAGACAATTCGTTTCGTCCGTCATTTTCGTTGTACGGGTAAGGCAGATAGGAAGACAAGGTCCATTCCCATACATTTCCGTGCATATCGAACAAGTCCCATGGATTGCGGACGTAACGTCCTACCGGTTCGGAGATGAAACCTCCGTCGTTGTAAGTCGTGTCGCGCGGAATCCAGTCGTCGTATTTATTGGGATTCTCTATCACCATGGCGCTTTCGTAGAATTTATAAGCGGTACAGGCGGCAAATTCTTTCAGCTTGATGTCTCCCAGGTTGGCATAGCGTGAGAAATCGGCCGACATGTCACCATACCAGAAAGGCGTATCGCTTCCGGCACGGCAAGCCCATTCCCATTGCGCTTCGGTAGGAAGCGAGAACTTCATGCCTGTCTTTTCGGATAACCATTTACAGTAATCCATTGCTTCCTGCCAGGAGATGCGTACGGCCGGCTGGTCGGGATGGTTCATGGAATAGCCTTTGCGTCCGAACTGGTAGCCGTGGCGGTGTTCGTCGCGACTATCGTGTGCCGGGTTATAGGCCCTGAACTGTGCGTTAGTGATTTCGAAACGCCCCATCCAGAAAGGTTTGTCTACCTGTACGATTGTTTGGGGCAATTCGTCCGGATGCCGGTCGCTACCCATGATGAAGGAACCTGCCGGGATTTTCACCAATTCCAGAGTAATACCGTTACCCAGCGGGATGCTTTTCTGGAAGTTGCCTAATGCCAATTGTTTCCATTGCGTGTTGTCCCATTGTGCGTATGATTTTTCGGTCGGGTCATAAAGAGGCCATTTAGCCAGCAAGGTATCGCCTAACGGTTTCTGTTCCTTTTCAAATCTGACGGGTTCTATATTCTGTGGGATTTCCGGTAACCATTCGGCTGTCGATTCCGGGGTCCCGAACATTTCGCGGTATAGTTCCCGAAGTTCATTACTCTTTTCTGCATCTTCAAACTTCGGAATGTCAGAACGGCGTCCGTGGAAAGGTGCATTGAAGTCTATCCAGCAGGCAAGCTTCTCCATAGACTCTTTATCCAGTTTAACGCCATAATGCCCTTTCTGGAGAATCTGCATCAGTTCGGTCTGATCGGCATGTACGTCCATCGGAACCAGCATGTGCATATCGCTTTCGATACCCGGTCGACGCACGTAACGGTGCAGGTTGGCATACGAAAGTGTAAAATGTCCGCCGTTTTTCCAGGCTCTTCCCGATATGTTTGAAGTCCAGTCATTAATCCATTTGTCTCCTTTCAGGTACGGCTTTCCGGGTTTGTCCTGATTGTGGCAGGAGATACAATATTTATCCAAAACGGGTTGTACTTCGTGACGGTAGCTGAATCCTCTCTCTTTCCCGTACCATTCTTTGATGGCTTGCGGTTTTTGCAGGGATGCTTTTGTCCGCTTCGGAATGGCTATTGTTGATTTTTCTTCATGGCAACCTATACAAGAGACCGTTTCGCCCGGCATTCCGGTAAACCAGCTTCTCATAACCTGTAATGCTTTTCCCTCTGCATCCAGCGGTTGTACGAATATGGCCGTATTGGCCGGGATTGTGAACATGGCCGAGCCGTCTTCTTCGACATCCACTTCGCCCAGGATTCGCTTGATATCCCATGGGCCGTCCATACCGATGGTGCCCAGCAATCCACCTTGACCCCACGGGCTGAAGCTGAAAGAACCGATGCGTAGTTTCTTTACTGTACCACGCGGAATACCTTTTAGTCCTTCACCTTCATAAATATCTTGCAGGAAAACAGTGGAAGTTGAAGATGCCAGGTTGATACGGTCGGGGATTACATTCGGTGATTTACGACTGTCCATTAGTACCGGTTCAAGGTAGGCAACGTTTTCCTTTTCGGCAATCAGAGTACGGTTATCGAACGTGTCGACCAGATAAAGTCCCCACAAGCTTTCCGGGTTTTCCTTCATGGAAACCAAATAGTATGTATCGTTCAATGGATACGGTTGCAGGAACTGCGGCCATATACCGTCGGGCAGGCGGTCGCGAACGACAGCTTCCACTTTTCTGCCGGCATACGGGATTTCGGCAACAACTCCGTCCGCTTCGTGGCGGCCTTTATTGGTATCGATGATCAGCATGCGTCCGCTGCGCGAAACGCTGTGATGACCGGAGGCTATGCCAACCACGGCTGATGGTCGTCCCGGTATGGGGCGAGCATTGAAGAATGAAGTCGGGAAGTAGGAGTTGGAACCATAGAAAGCCGATTGTGTGGTGCCGTCCGGATTCATGGTAAACAGCAGGCGCGAATTGGAATGGGGCAGGTCGGCATACTCCCAACGCTGGTAGAGCACAGTACCGTTGTCCATCATGACCGGTCCCCAATTGCTGTCCTGGTCGTATGTCAACTGACGGGTTTGTTTTGTTTTTGGATCATACAGGAATAATCCGCACATTTTATTTCCTCCATCTGTACAAGGCAGTCCGAGGAAGGTTCCTGTCGAACAGAAGATGTATCGTCCGTCCGGTGTATAACATCCGTCGAAGCTGTCGAAATCTTTATATGTATCCGGGGTTAGTTGATGGGCTTTACCTGTGGTCAGGTCGAGTTCGAACAGATGCCAGCGGTCGGAGGTACCGATGGAAGAAAACATTAGTCTTTTCCCGTCGAAGTGCGGTTCCGGATCGGTGATGATTTTTCCGTCTTCCGGTTTGTACAGGAGAGATTGTTTTATTTTATCAGGGTTGACGGTTAATGAAACAAACTCGTTGGTCCAGCCTGCTTTCGGATTTCCAATCTCCGAATTATTCTGGAAATTGGAAGGGGCGATGCCCAGTTGCCCGCTCATGGCTGTACGGGCCTTATCGCCCAGCGTCCGGCGGATAGCTACCACCTGTTTGTCCGCCAGCAAAGGATTGGCCAGCAGGGCGGCATCCAGTTGTTTCAACAGTTTCTTTGCCTGTTTTTCCGCTTTGGGGTCCTTGGCTTTCAAACCGCTGATAAGTGTTTCCTTATCGGTTTTCAGTTCGCTGAGCGCTTTCTCCCAATCTTTATCGGGGTGGTAACTGTCAGGATATTTCTTTTTCAGGTTATCTATTGCCGATTTGTATTTTTCCGGTGAGTAATAGGTAAGCCTGTTAATCAGGCTTTGCCAGGAGTCCTGCGCCGAAAGGAGGAACGGACTACATAGTCCGGACACGATAAGTAATGCTGTTATAAGCCGTTTCATAGCGTAATTAGAATTATGTGATAAGATGAAGTTTAGTAATTACAAAAGTAAAGGCTATCCGGCTATAATCTTTGACAAAATAAGATGAATACTTTGCATAATCCGATATTGTACATTTAAATATTATTCCTACATTTACACCGGTTAACTAATAAATGTCTGATATGCTTGTCTCTTATTCTCCTTACGACCTGTCGTTACCCTTACTTTATGCTGACTATTCCCGGGTTGAAACCTGGTGGAATTATCAGGATGTTATCAGTCCGTTTTACCGGCTTTACCTGATTACGAAAGGGAAAGGAAAAGTCTATATTAATCAGAAGGGATACGAACTATTGCCCGGACAACTTTTCCTTATACCCAAGTTTGCTTTCCATAGTTATGAATGCGATGACTTTATGGAACATTATTATATCTGTTTTTTCGATGAGACGAAAGGAGGGAAAGGTATCAGCAATCCGATGAAAATGGATTTGCAGATAGAGGCTACTCCGATGGATTATTCCCTGATGGAACGTTTTTTGGCGCTGAACCCGTATAAGTCGTTGCCGACGTCTGACCCGAAGCATTATGATAACGACAGGAATATTTATACCCGGGAGGATGAGGTTTCGGTTTCGACATTCTCCAACCTGGTAGAGAGTAGCGGTATCCTGCTGCAACTGTTTTCCCGTTTTATAACGGAAGAGTGTTTGCTTTCACCGGAGGCGAACAGCTTGTATGAAAAACTGGATGTGGCTATACAATATATAAATAAGCATCTGGACAAGCGTATCTCTGTCTCGGTTCTGGCTGATTTAATGTGTATTACTCCCGACCATTTTTCCAAAGTCTTTAAACGGATTATCGGCATGCCTCCCTGCGAATATATCCAGATGAAACGAATCGAACGGGCACAGACTTTACTGCTTACTTCCCATATGTCGATTATCGAAATTGCGGAAAAAGTAGGCATCACCAACCTTTCCCAGTTTTCCCGCCTGTTCTCAAAGATGGTCCGTTGTTCCCCGAGAGAGTATCGTGTGAAACAATTTAATGAATTGAAGTCGGATAATCATTCTATATAATAAAAATATCTCCCTACTGAAACAAATGCTTCAATAAGGAGATACCTGTGATGCTATCCGGCAGGCCGAGGATTTGTTACTTCTTCAGTTTTATCACTTCCGGAGTTCCTTTGGTAATGTAACGGATGATTACTTCGGGAGCGTCTTCACTGGTCTGTTCACAGGAGAAGGCTACGGCTGATGAGCCTGCGGGAAGTACGGCATTTCCCTGGGGCTGCACTTCGCTGATTACATTATAGTTCTTATCGGTTACTACGGCCTTGCCGTCGAATGTGTAAAGCAGATACTGGCGGTCTGAAATCTCGCATGGGAACTTAATCACTCCTTGAGGCGTAGTGAATGACGGGTCTTTGATGGTTCCGTCTCCATCTACTTTCAGACGGATGGCATATGTGCTTTCATAAGGACTGCTCCATGACCAGTCGGCACCGCCCGGTTGTCCCGGTTGCATTTCGGACAGGTTGCAACGGAAATGTTTGGATATATAGAGCGGATACAGGTTGTAGTTCTGTTCGTCTGTTTTTTCCAGGTGCCATTCTGTCTGCGGGTCTCTCAGACGGACTTTCTGCTCGTCCGTGAATGCTTCTGCTTCGCGCAGCTTATCCCAGTTTTTGATCGCTTCCAGTAATTTATCGATTTGTCCGTGACGGCGCAGTGTGTTACTGTTGATTGTCATCGCATAACCGGCATCGAAACCGGCTGATTCGGATAATGCCCATTCCAGGTCTTCGAGGGAAGAACATTCGAAATTACGGTCGGCCAGACGGATCAGGAACCAACCTAGCATACGCGGGAACAGGTTGCGGTGGAAGAATGATTGGTTTTTGATACGATTTTCAACCTGACCGGTGCGCATCGCTTCGCCCCAGGGTTCACCCCAGTTCATACGAGTGTGGATGTGCCATAAGTTATGGCTGAGGCGGCTGGCATCGTTAAGCACATTCTGGTCGAGCTGATTGTAGAAGCGATAGACGAAACGGTTGTTTGCATATTCGTCCTGACCGGTGTAGGAACATCCTTCCAGACCGTCGAAGGATATCTGGCGGATACCTGTTTTATTCATTATCTCAGCCAGGCGGTCAGCGTATTTATCTTGCAGGACCAGATCAGGGAAGAGGGTTTTGTAAGGGTAGTCCCAGAGTTTGTACAGCGGTGTTTTCTGTGAATGGCTGGCGGCTGTTGTTCCCCAGGCACCTCTTTTACAGTTTTTCAGCAGGATGTTTTCTCCCTGCTCTTCTGTTGTGCCGTAAGTAATCAGCTCTTTGTCGATCTGAAGGGTGTTGAGCGTCATCGGCATGGAGAACAGGTCTGACTTTTTGATTGTAATGTCGGTCTGGTCTTTGTTCAGATCGGCTGTCAGGGTGAGTATGCCTTGTTTCAGCAAGTGGTCGGAAGGAACCGGTGTTACATAGGCGTCGTTTGTAGTCGTGAAGTTACTGAGGGTATGGACACCGACAGCGATACCCTGTGCCTTTGCCTTGTCTACCATCTTCTTTACGCCTTCATCCCCGCCTTTGGTGAATTTGGGGTCCCAGTTGAAATGTCCCCAGTCCAGGAACGGGCCACTATGGTAAACGTATTCGAAACCGGCAATCTTAGCCTTGTCTAGGATCATATCAAAATTGTCTTCCGAGAAATCAGAGATCAGATAAGATTTCATGGCTGCGCGAGCTGTTTTCCCCCATTCGCCGTCGAACATCGGGTGGGGAAGTCCCTGCTCGATTTCAATCTCGCCGATACGGGCTAAAGCATCTGTATTCTTACAGCCGAAGAGAGCGATTTTTGAACCTTTTATCAGTCCGTCTTCCCCTTCGACAGGAAGGACCAGTGATTTCTGTATTTGCTGTACTTTGCGATATTCCTGTTTGTTTCTTCTGCGGGCGGAGAAATGGAATACCGTCCCGTCAGAAATATCGGCAGCTGCCAGTTTGAAGTCCGGGATGCTGGCAACCGACAGTTCAGCAGATTTTCCTTTATAACCGTATGTGCTGGTAATCAATTGTCCGTATTCCTCAGGGATACCGGCATTCGTTTTAATGTTCAGCGCTTGTATACCGAAAGCAACGCCGTTACCCTGTGCGACACCGACCACGTCTCCAACAACTTCATTGATCGTAACAGCTAACGGGCCGAACAGTAATACGTCGTATTTTTCCGGGATATTTGCTACCTCCAATGTGATGCAGACATCGCTTTCCTTATGTTTCAGTGTGATTGTGCCGCCGTCGGACATCGTTAGTTTAAGTTGGTTTCCGTTGGCACTCATTTTGGACGGTGTTATGAGTTTGTTGTCCGTGCAGGCCGTTACGAGCGGATATTTACCCGTATGGAGAATATCCTTGCCTTCTACCTGGATAGAAGAAAAGTAACCTTCATTGTTTATCCCTATCTGGGTGGAACGGGTTTTCAGATTTACATGCTGGGCCCTGGCCTGAAAAAACAGCGCGAAGGCAAAAAGCAGCACTAGTCTGCCAATTACAGAGAGTCGTTTCATGTTTGTTTTAAATTATTTGTATAATGATTTGATTAGTGTCGGATCAAGTGATACAGACGGATTGAAGCGGTCGGATGCCATATATTGCAAGATGCTTTGCCTGAACTGGCGGGCAGCCGGACGTTTATCCAGTTCCGTTTGCAGATCGGCACTGCATACCATCAGTTTGCCGTTACCGACTTTACCTTCCAACAGGATTCCCAACTTCCGGTTTGTGAACCAGTCGTCGATCAGATGTACAACCGGGCGGTAATCTGCTGGGAAGTCGTCCAGTACCATCGCATTGCAATGGCTTACCAGGTCCCACCATTGATAATCGCTATATTTCTCTGTGGGGAAAGCTGCCAGTGCCGGGTGTTTGGGATCACAGAGGATACCGAGCGTATGAGGCGGTTGTTTGTTGGTCCAAGCCGTGTTCCAGAAAATAGAGGAGAAGCCGACACTGATATTTCCTCCCTTTTCCGGCAGGATGCTTCCGGGTGACAACAGGAGCAGGACGTTTTCTCCTTTTTCCAGTTGTGCCATGGCTTGGTTATCCAATGCCGAAGTTATATAAGGTTGTTTATCTACCGTTTCTTGTTTTGCCGGATATACCCAGATATTCCATTGGTTTTTACTGCCGGTTTCTTTCACTTCCGCACTGACAACCAATTGCGTCGGTTTTTCTATGCCGGAGAATGGATATTCGATGTTTCCGGCAGGAATGCAATTGGTTACGGGCAGGTCTTTCACGAAGTTGCCCTGTGCAATCTTTTCTCCTGCCTGGTTGCTGATCTCCCAGGTAATATTGGCTGCCTGTAACGGTTTTTCTCCGAAATGTGCCACTTCGAGGGGAACGTTCAATGTCTCGTTGTTCAGCCAGACCATTTTCGGGAAACGGACGAGAGGAACTGTTTTGTTACAGAAAGTACTATACTCTTCCGGTGTTACATAACCTTTTTCTTCCCAGAAGGGATCAAGAACGCCGACAAGGGCTGTTCCTTGTCCCGGAAAATCATGCAGGTCGAGTAATTGGAAGCCGGCAAAACCGGGCGTACGGAGAGCCCCTTCAATGTCTGCTTTGTAGCAAAGTGTTTGCAGGCGTCCGGATGCAAACAGGAAATCGTCTGCTAAGTCAGCCATATGATGTTCTTTCAAGGTTTCCTGAAATATCTCGAAGTTTTTAGCTTTCAGTACTCCTGTGTATTTTTCTATTTCTTTGAAATTCGGATAGACACACCACTGTCCGATTTCGTGGCTGACAGTCGGCATATTTTTTCGGATAATGTCGGCAAAGTCAAAGTCAGTACGGGGTTGTTGTGCGTTGATGATACTGTTCATACCTTCTCCCCAACGTTGGATGCGTGGTTCCATAGGATCCCAATAGTCGGCGTTTTCAACATAAGGCCAGCCACCGGCACTTGTATAGACGCGGCGGAGGTCTTTTGATTTCCAATAATCTATCAGGCCTGACAAATATGTAGCCTGATTGGCTCCTCCCGGCTCGTTACCGTAAGCCATCATACAGAAAGAAGGATGATTACCGTACTCTTTCAGGATGCGGTCGCTTTCGTCACGGAACCATTGATCGGAGTAACCTCCGTCGCCAACTGTTGCCCAGCCTGCGCATTCGACTTGTAGGTAAATACCCATGCTGTCTGCTACTGCGAAAGCTGCTTCCGGTGGACACCAGGAATGGAAACGGACATGATTTAGACCGTGTGCTTTGCATTGGTTATATATTTTTGCCCAGTAAGTATTGTCCATTGCCGGATAGCCTGTTAGTGGGAATATACAACATTCCAGAGTCCCGCGAAGGAATACTGGTTGTCCGTTTATTTCGAAACGCGTACCGTTCGCCTTAAACTCCCGGAGACCGAATGTGCGGCATTGTTCTTCTTTATTTTCGCCGTTTTTGATAACTGCATGTAAGGTGTAAAGGTTCGGAGTGTGTTCAGACCAGAGCTGAGCGTCATCACCCATTGCTAGAGTGGCCTCCTGTATCATACCGGAACCAGAAGTGATCTCTATTTTGTAAGGTTTGCCAACGATACTTCCATTTTTCTTCTCTATCTGAAGAAGTAGGGAAGAACCGTTCGTTCCGATTGTTCCGTCCAACGAGACTATAGCTTTGATCGTTTTGTTTGTGATATTCGGGTAAATCTGTATATCGTCTATGTAGAGGGACGGTTTGGCTGTCAGGCTGATTGTCCCGATGACACCATTCCAGTTCGATTGGGTATGGTCGGATACACTGTGTGCGTTTGTGCCCACTTCTATATTTACCCGGTTATCTACGCGGAGAGTTAACGTGTGTTTTCCGGGGGACAATTCATTAAAAGTGTGTCTGTACGGAGTGGACAGTGATTCGTGTTTCCCCATTTCCATGCCATCCAGAAAGAGCGTTGTTTCCCAGTGCGTGCGTTCCAGTTCGAGTTCTATCGGGCGGCCGTTCCATGAAGCGGGTATCTCTACTTCCTTCTGATACCATGCAACTCCTACATAATGCTTGTCCGGGTTCAGCCAGAAAGGAACTTTGATATTTCCCGGCTGACGGAATTTCTCATATTGGGGAGCGTCATACCATGATCTGTCGACGATTTGTCCGGTCCAGGGTGTTTCTATTCCGACATTGTCGCCATATCCTTGTTCCTGTAATGAACCGGGCAGATGAATTGTGTCATTTAAAGATTTATTATACCATTGTTCTGTTAATCCGATGTCATTAGGATCGAGGGCAAATAGCCATTTCCCTTGCAGGGATTGTTTGTCATCAACCTGACGACAGGCCATTAGAGATAAAAAGATAAATAGGACTGATAAGTACTTTTTCATGAGTATTTAATAATATGTGAAATTATGATGCAAAGGAATCGTGTTCTCGATAAAAAATCAATAGATAATATACTCTTATAGATGGATTATATTCTGATTTGGTGATTTTATTTCTTTATTTTTCTCTTTTATTGGTTGCTCGGGTAAATGGTTGTTTATACATTAAAAATATAGAGGTTGGTCTAAATAGTAAAGAGGTACATCCAATCTTGATTTACACTTGGTATAAACCGATTAAGAAGTACCTCTTAATTTATAAATTATTTGAATATACGACTGTTTACAGCCATTCCTTCATGAAGTTATCCATTTCTTCCGCATGTTCTTCCAGGCTTTGCAGTAGTTTGAACTGGGCTTTTGTACGGATCAGATTATGTTTCGGGCTGTGGATCTTATAATATGTATCACCGTTGATATAGTCTGTCAGGAAGCGTACGGTCTGCATGTAAGTCAGCAGGCGGCCACCATAAGGAAGCAGGCTGATTTCGAGCGGAGAAAGGAATGCCTTGGCTGTTTCCATGTAACCACGGGTATAAGCCTTAAAGATATCCATGTTTACATTTACATTGTCCAGGTTTTCATCATCTTCGGCACCTGTATTGGCACCTGTACGGATAAAGTCACCGATATCGGACAATACGAATCCCGGCATTACCGTATCCAGGTCGATTACGCAAAGTACCTTGTCGGTATCGGCATCGAACATCATGTTATTAACCTTCGTGTCGCAATGGTTGGTACGTTTCTGCAACTTGCCTTCACGGTACAGACGTTCCTGAATGCACATTGCTTCGGCACGTTTTTCAATTTCTTCGATCAGATCTTTCACTTCTTCCAGACGTCCGGCAGTGTTAGCTTTTACTGCATCATGGAATTGTTCCAGACGGAATTCCATATTGTGGAAGTTAGGAATTGTTTCTCCCAGTGAACCTTCGGGCAGGTCTGCCAGCATAGACTGGAAATCACCGAAAGCCTTACCGGCTTCGTATGAGAGTTCCGGAGTTACTTCTTCGTAGCTTTTGCTGTTGGGGATGAACAAGCATACACGCCAATAACTGTCGCCATCGAAATAATATGGTTTACCATCTTTAGTCGGAAGGAAAGTCAACACTTTGCGGTCGATATCGCTTTCGCCTTTAGCTTCCAGTTTTTTGCGGATATGATTCGTTACAATATTGATATTGTTCTGTAACATATCTACATTAGTAAAAATCAGATGGTTGATACGTTGTAATACGTATTTGATCTCGCCTTTTTCGTTTGTTACTTTCAGCGTGTCGTTAATGTGTCCGTTTCCGAAAGGTTCAGCGGAAACAACTTTTTCTGCCAGTGTGAACTGGTCGAGAATGTTCAGTAATTCTTCTTTTGTTTTTGCCATGGTATTTATTAATTGACAATTGATAATTGCTATTGAAAACAAGTTGTTGTTGTACTCTTTTCAATCATGCTTGCAAATGTAAAAATAATCTTTGACAAAATAAAAAAGGCAACGAGTCTGTTCGCTGCCTTTTTTATAAATTCATTTTGAATTGTTAATTGAACTTTGTCAATCTACAATTATTTTTTGTTGCGGTTACCGTAACGGCTCATGAACTTATCAACACGTCCTGCTGTATCCACCAGTTTAGATTTACCAGTGTAGAACGGGTGAGAAGTGTTAGAAATTTCGACTTTTACCAACGGATAAGTAACACCGTCGATTTCGATAGTTTCTTTTGCATTGATAGTTGAACGAGTGATAAATACATCTTCGTTTGACATGTCCTTGAATACTACAGGACGATAGTTTTCAGGATGAATTCCTTTTTTCATTGCTTCTTTATCTAATTTAATTTATACTCTTATTAGTTTGGTAACCGGTAAATTGGCTTGCAAAGGTATGGATTTGCTTCAAACTAACAAAGAAAATCGAACTATTTTTTCCGAAGGCGTTACTTTTGTATTATTTTATATGCTTAAAAGCATAAAGTTTTCAGAGAGTTCTTATCTTTGTGCAGAATTTTCAATCATTAACGTAATAATATATACTACAATGGTAAATTACAAAGATTTAGGTTTGGTGAACACAAAAGAAATGTTCGCTAAAGCCATCAAAGGCGGATATGCAATTCCGGCTTTCAACTTCAATAACATGGAACAGATGCAGGCTATCATCAAGGCTGCTGTTGAAACAAAATCTCCGGTTATCCTTCAGGTTTCTAAAGGTGCTCGTCAGTATGCTAATGCAACACTGTTGCGTTACATGGCTCAGGGTGCAGTTGAATATGCAAAAGAATTAGGCTGTCCGAATCCTCAGATTGTTCTGCACCTGGATCACGGTGATACATTTGAAACTTGCAAGAGCTGTATCGACTCAGGTTTCTCTTCTGTAATGATTGACGGTTCTCACCTGCCTTATGAAGAAAACGTAGCTTTGACTAAGAAAGTTGTTGACTATGCTCACCAGTTCGATGTAACAGTTGAAGGTGAACTTGGTGTATTGGCTGGTGTTGAAGACGAAGTTTCTTCAGATCATCACACATATACTGACCCTGAAGAAGTAATCGATTTCGCTACTCGCACAGGTTGCGATTCTTTGGCTATCTCAATCGGTACTTCTCACGGTGCTTACAAATTTACTCCGGAACAGTGCCACATCGACCCGAAGACTGGCAAAATGGTTCCTCCTCCATTGGCATTCGAAGTATTGGATGCAGTAATGGAAAAACTTCCGGGATTCCCTATTGTTCTTCACGGTTCTTCTTCTGTTCCTGAAGAAGAAGTTGAAACAATCAACAAATTCGGTGGTGCTTTGAAGGCTGCTATCGGTATTCCTGAAGAAGAATTGCGTAAGGCAGCTAAATCTGCTGTTTGCAAGATCAACATCGACTCAGACTCTCGTCTGGCTATGACTGCTGCAATCCGTAAGACTTTCGCTGAGAAACCGGCTGAATTCGACCCACGTAAATATCTGGGCCCGGCTCGCGATAACATGGAAAAACTGTACAAGCACAAAATTCTTAATGTACTTGGTTCAGACAACAAACTTTAATCAGATAACGGATTAAATATATTAGGAAGCCATCCCGTGTTTGCGGGGTGGCTTTTTGTTTTTTCTCCTTTTTTATTGTATAAATATAAAATTAAATATTTTATTATTTGTAAGTTTGTAATTGAATTTTAAGCTTTCTCATGATAACTGGCAAAGTATAAATGGAGCAGAAAATAAGAGAGTTCGATAAGTGGTATGAACAATATGTTGATGAATTGTTTTCGTATGGAATGGCATTCGGTATGGAGAAAGAATATGTGCTGGATGTCATACATGATGTTTTTTTACATTTATACGAATCGGTAAATAAAATAGAAATGCCTGATAATCCCAAGTTTTATTTACTCCGTTCTCTTAAAAACAGAATTATATCCTCTAAACAAAAGAATTTCAATTTATTAAGTCTTGATGACAATATGGAATATGAGTTCCAGATTAAGGTCGATGCACTTGCATTACTGGAAGATGAGGAGGAACGGTTGGCTTATGAAGAACAACTGGATAATTTATTCCGTTTATTGACCAATAAACAGCGTGAGGTTGTTTACTTGCATTTTATGCAGGAACTGAGTTATCAGGAAGTAGCGGAAATTCTTCATATAACGCCTAAAAGTGTACGTAAAATTATTTATCGTGCGTTGGAACGTATGCAAGGAGGAGTAGCTCCTTTATGGTTAGTCTTTATTTTTCTGGCTGAATCGTAAAAAAGGAAAAGGGTAACCCCATATGGAATTACCCTCCCGAATTAAAAACTCATCTGTAGTATTAATCTATTTATTGGTCTTTATTTGTCCCAGAATGGTGCCTGAACAAGCGTCGGGTCCTTATCTATCTCTTCCTGATAAATTGGATACCAATAGAATTTACGTTCATAAACCCGTTTGATGTATTGTGTACGGACGAAGAATGCTTTGGGGTTATTCGGGTCATCAGACAATTCTGTTCCGCTGAAATTCATGCCATACATTGGCTGGTTCAAGACTTCTTCCGCTTTTTTCCATCGGCGCAGATCAAAATAGCGGATACCATTTTCACAACACAATTCTACACGGCGTTCATGATAAATAGCCTGTCTGACTTCTTCCTGGCCGTTTAAAGGAATCTTGTTGAAACCATTGCTGTCAATTCCGGTTCCATATTGCGGAACGCCTGCACGTTCACGAATCAGGTTCAGGTATTTTAAAATGTCCGCGTTACCCGGATCACATTCATTTAATGCTTCGGCATAATTCAGGTAAGCTTCCCCTAAACGATAAAGTATTCCCGGGCGATATGGATGTATATTATCACGCTGGTTTTGTTCCAAAGAAACTTTTTTACGATTCAGATAACCATTTTGAGGAGCATCGTGTGTGGGACCACCGTCTTGTTCGTTAGACATCATTTGTACTTCGCGGTTGGCTTGATGGTACCATTGCCGGTTCCACATAACGGTCAGATAGAAACGAGGTTCCCGGTTGATATACATATTATATGTGCCAGTAGCTGCAACCTGATTGTAAGTATTGCCGTCTGTACCGACAGAATCGACTGTTGCTCCCGGGCAATTGCGATACAGGTTGTATTTGGTTTTGCGGATATCTGGCTGGTCGGAGAAACCACGCTCTGTATAACCTGACTTTTCATTGATAACCGGCGAACCGTAGTTACTTTTATAACCGGTAATGGGTAATGAACCATCTTTCATGGAGAAGGCATCGACTAATGTCTGATAAATACCTAATCCTCCGTTACCGGATGCTCCGCGTGGAGTAGCATGTTTTTCAAATTCACTGAAGTTGCTGTCTGAACGAACGAATAATGCTTCCGGATTCACATCTCCACGCAGGAATAGCACGTTATAGCAGGACATGAAAGGATCAATGCTCCCGTCTGCATTATATTCGCGTACCAAGTCGTGACCGGCAGCATGGGCTGCCTCTATCAATTCCTTGCAGGCATCTGCCGCGCGGTTCCATTTGCTGGCGTCATAAGTCTGGCTAAAACGATCTTTACCGTCATAGTTTTTAAATCCATTATACCATTCATTGCCGTTGACCAGCGGGCTGGCTGCAAACAATAACATACGGGCACGGACTGCGAGGCACATAATGGATGTGGCACGTCCATAGAACTGTGTCGATTCGCTTAGCCAGGAAGTCGGCAGTTTTTTTGATAGGCTGACTAATTGTCCGTCAATCCAGTCAACCATTTCGTCGAAAGGTATCTGCCCACGCATTAAATTGGGATCATTGACATCTGCCAATCCGTCGAAGAAAGGAACACTGCCGTATGCTTCAATCATCATCCAGTAATAATAGGCAATCAGAAAGCGGCATTCATCTTTCATTCTTTCTATCTTTTCTTCTGTAACTCCCTGATCCGGAAGTGCATGAGCATTTTCAATAAACTGGTAGGCAGAACGGATACGTACAGGGCATTGACTCCATACCGCTCCGTCCCAGGAGGAACTTGTAAACCATTGTCCAATTACGAAATTCAGTGTATTACCCCACCACTGATACCAACGTTGGGAAGGATCGAGGTCATCTCCCATACTGTCATAACCATAATCTCTCAACAGACTCCAGTAAGGGTCAGGAACCCTGTTATAAACCCCGGAGAGCCAGTCCTCGGTTCTGGTTTTATCGTTAAATACCATTTCCATTGTTAGTGTATCATCCGGTGCATTATCCAGATAATCCGTACAACTATTGAGGGATAAGCCTAAAAATGATAAGCCAATATATTTGAGTAGTTTCATTTTCTATATGTTTTATATTTATTACTCTGTTAGAAATTAATATCCAGTCCGAAAGAGAAGGATTTCATGATCGGGTATTTAGCTCCGTTTGCCGTGTCCAACTCCGGGTCCCAAAGATCGAAGGAGGAGAAAGTGAAGAGGTTGGAACCTTTGGCATAGAGGCGGATATTGGCAAGGCCGACCGAATTAATCCAGTGTTTGGGAAATGTGTAACCGATTTCTATATCTTTCATCCGGAGCATACTCATGTTACGCAACCACCAGGTCGAATTTTGGCTGTTGTTGGCGTTTGTTCCGTAACTTAAACGCGGGTAGAAGGCATCCTGTTTCGGGTTTTCCTGGGTCCAACGATCGTTGTAGTTGGTCAGGATGTTACCCATAGATCCCTGGGAAGCTCCTGGTAAGAAATTGGAAACAACGCCTCCGATAAAACGATAAGTCTGTCCGTTCCCCTGAAAGAAGATATTGAAGTCTATATTTTTATAACGAGCTGTTGCTCCGAAGCCATAGACAATTTCTGGATTGACGGTTCCGCCCATTGCCTTCTCATCCTTATTAGTGATAACGCCATCACCGTCGATGTCCATATATTTAATATCTCCCGGACGGATAGCGCTGAAAGTTTGTGCCGGTATACCTTCTTTTAAAACCAGGTCCCCTTTTTCATTTGTAGTGAAATCATCTTCTGTGAATAATCTTTCGGCAACGAGGCCAAATAATTCATTGACAGCTCTTCCGGTACGTTGACGATTTGTTCCGATAACTCCCATCGCTTCATCCATTTCAATAATTTCGTTGTGTGCATAAGTGAAAGTTCCGCGAAAACCCACGTGCAGGTCTTTATTGAACTGTTTATTGTAAGTTAATGAAAGATCTATACCTGTGTTGTTCACTTTACCGTAGTTAGCCCATGGTGTTTTACGGAAACCTGCAGATGTCGGGATATTATTACGTTGCATGAAAATATCACGGCGCTGTTCCTTGAACCAGTCTGCCTGTAATTCCAAAGCGTTCCAAAGACCTAATTCTATACCGACATTTAGTTTTTCTACGGTTTCCCATTTCAAATCTGTCACACCAAATTCTCCCTCAAAGCGGGAGGAACGGTTGTAATCGTTGTTTACACCCCATTTATATGATCCATCCGTGTCTATTGTTGGTAGGAAAGCGAAGCGGCGTCCGTCCAATTGGTCGTTACCGGTCAACCCCCATGATGCGCGGAATTTGATTTTAGAGAAAGTCTCTTTGAATTGTTCCATGAATTTTTCTTCCGAAAGCATATAGCCGACGGCGACAGAAGGGAAGAATCCGTAACGATGTCCTTTTGTGAAATTCTCCGAACCATTATAACCGAAATTGAATTCGGCGATGTAACGGTTGTCAAAAGTATAGGAGGCACGTCCTGCTATACCCATGCGGCGGAACGGCACAATGTTACCATCCTGATAATCCCGTTGATTATAGAGGAACATGGCACTGACTGCGTGTTTCTTATTGAATGTGCGGTCGTAAGCGATATTTCCTTCCAGATAAGTGGCTTTATTTCCCCATGCAGACTCGCTTTTTGTATCCAGAAATTCTTGTCCGTCCGTACTGACTGTCAGGATCAGTTCTCCTGTTTCCGGATCTCTGCCTGTTGCCGGATTATAGTAAGTCGGAGTTTTGGAGCGTTTCACCCATGAACTGGAGTAACGGTCGAAAGAAAAGAGTCCTTTTATTTTCAAACCGGGAGTAATAAATTTCAGGTCCTGTTCGATAGAAAATAAGGATTCGACTTTTGAGTTGGTTGTTGTCTGATAACCATGCTGTGTGGCTTCCGCCCAGGGGTTATGGCGCTCTGTTACACGGACATCGCGTCCACCGGAATACTGGATCGGATGGTAGAAAGGAGGTGTATCAAATGCATAATTCCAAATGTCCTGTCCACTGACTGCCATTCCGTTTTGTTCCTGTAAATATCCCCCTATACTTATGCCGACAACGGTTGTTTTCGTAACGTTAATATCAACATTTGAACGGATATTGTATTTGTTCAGGCGGGTCGACGAATCCCAGTCTTTACTTTTATCGGTGACAAAAATACCACGTTCCCCATAGTAGGACGCAACTAATGCATAGCGAAGAATATCGCTACCACCTGTAATAGTCAGATCACCTCGTGTATTGGACGCCATGTCTTTTGAAACGGCATCCAACCAGTTTACATTAGGATAAAGCTCCGGATCGACATTATTACGGTAGTTGTTGATTTTTTCTTCTCCGTAAAGAGGATTAGGATTCCCTGCGTCCATATATAGTTCATCCATTAATGAAAGATAATCAGCCGATCCGATATATTCCGGGAGCTGGGTAGGTTGTGTGAAACCCTGTTCGAAGTGAAAATTTACTTTGGGTTTGCCCAGTTGCCCTCTTTTGGTCTTTACGATGATAACTCCATTTGCTCCTCGTACACCATAGACAGCACTGGCAGCAGCATCTTTCAATACAGAGAATGATTCGATTTCTGCAGCGGAAAGATCATCGAGCGTACGTTCTATTCCATCTACCAAAACCAATGGTTTGATACCTGTCCCTTTGAATGAAGATATACCACGAATCCAGAAGTCGGAACCGTCAGAACCAGGTTCGCCACTACGTTGAACGGCGATCACTCCGGCCAGTTGTCCTGCCAGATTATTGGAAACGGCACGGGTTGTTCCTTGTTGCAATTGAGCAGGTTCGATGGTCGTGATAGAGCCTACTACGGATACTTTTTTCTGGGAACCGTAACCAACTACTACAACTTCATCCAGATTGTTCGATTCTTCAGACATATTTACGTTTATATTGATCTGGTCTCCGACTTTAATTTCTTGTGATTCGAAACCGATATAGCTGAAAACAAGTACCGTGTTTTTATGAGGAACTTCAATGAAGTAATTTCCGTTAATATCGGTAGTTGTACCCTTTGTTGTACCTTTAATAATAACATTGACACCTGGTAATGGAACTTGCTGTGCATCTCTGATTGTTCCGTTGATAGAGATACTTTTTTGCTGTTGTTCTGTTTCTCCTTTTCGCATAATCATTACCTGTCTGTCATTGAGAACGTAGGTAAGACCGGTGTTTTTCAGAATTTCAGATAAAATTTGATCTATCGTTTGAGATTGGATGTTAATACTTACATTTTTACGTAGTTCTAGACGAACTAAGTCAGAATAAAAAAATACATACTCACTATTTTTTTCTACAGACGCAAAAACATCACTGATAGCCACATTTGATAAATCGAGTGACAAACGTGTAGATTGTGCATAGGACAATTCAGCCAAAAGAGATGAATTTACTGTAAAAAGCAAACACAACACTACACAAACCGCGTGTATTTTTCTTTTAATTTTTAGATATTCCATAATAATATAATAAGTTTTCCTTGATATTAATATTTTACTTGTTAACAACACAATGGTCTATTGTTTTATACAATACTAGGTTACGGCATGTTTTATCTATTCATAGGCATTCATTTTTTATTATTGATACTATTTACTTCAATCAAATTCCCCTTACGATGAAATGAAACTGATAACGTTTTCTGGAGTGTTTGAAGAACTTGGTCCATATTATCAAACAACACCAGCTTACCAGAGCATTTCACTTGTTCTATATCCGGTGGATAGCTAAATTGAACACGGTAATAACGCGAGATACTGCGTAGTACCTCACCTAAATTTTTCTCCCGGAACTGGAGAATACCATCTATCCATGAGATATAATCGTATACATTCACCTGGCTAACAGACATCTGCCCATTTTCCAAGACTAAGAGATCATTAGGTTTGATAATTTGTTTTCCGCTTTTATATCCTTCAACCGCAACACTTCCTTCTTTCAATACAACAGATTGGAAATTTTCATCCTTATATGCAACTATGCCAAAAGATGTTCCTAAAACTCTGATTTCCATCTGGTTCGTTTTTACATAAAATGGACACGATGCATCTTTGGTCACTTCAAGATAAACTTCCCCTTCCACATAAATCATTCTTTTTTCTTTTTCAAATATTTCAGGGAATTGAAGCACTGTGCCTGAATTTACCCATACTTTCGTACCATCAGGCAAAATCAATGAAGAATGACGTCCTTTCGGTACGCTTAACACATTCATATGATTACCTTTTTCCTTTGCTTCACCAGTACACTTCCTCTCTGTAGCCTCTAGATTATTAAAATCTTTATCCGTCACCTTGATTTTCCCTTGTTGATCGACTAAAATTGTCGCATTATCAGAAACCTTCATTTTTTCCTGTGCCAAATGAAGTTCTACTTCTGTCTGATTAACATCTAACTGGACATCATCCACCAAAGACAGAACATCTCTTTCCTGAAATAAATTTTCTTTAGTAATCAAAAATAATGAACCCAATGTACATATAATAAGAATACAAGCTGCTGCATATTGCCATGTCAGACGCATTCGCTTTGGCTTTCTGAATTTTCTTAAATCATTTATAATATTTTCTTTAAGAGATTCTTTTTCAATTGGCGACAGTTTCCTATTATTCAATTTCAACGAACGAACCATTTGCCTGGCCTTCTCTATATTTTCTTTCTCTTCCGGATACAGTGTCAGATAATCATCAATCCACACCTGTTCCAACTCTTCCGTAGGAAACAAACACCAGAGAATAAAGGAATCGTCATGTATTAACTGGTCAACAGTTTTTATATGCTGTATTTTATTCATTTTGCTTTTTCATTTTAAACAAGACATTAATTTCCCCAATTTGGCCCCATTTTATATGTTAAATTCATTTAACACCAATATGCATCTATTGAATTAGTTCGTCTAGAACTAAGTTAATTTTTCAAATTGATAATAAAGAACCTTATGTCTTGAAAAATAAAGCTCTTGTTTGGTGGACCGTTTTTCCCTATTTTATTGTATTCATGCTGTTTCCCAATAAAAATATTAGTTAATAATTCGTTCTGTGAGATGAAAAGATTTGTGTTATATAACTGAATTTTTATTTAAATCCTTTCAACGGTCTTGGCTGTGAAATCCTTAAACTACTGATTATTGCGGCTACCACGGCAAATCCTGTTGCCAGATATAAACATGCTTGCGTGCTGTTGTTCGGAACTAGATTGAATATCATAGCGACTAATGTTGCTCCTAATGTCTGTCCTAATAAACGGGCTGTTCCCAGCATACCGCTTGCGCCTCCGCTTCGGTTGGAAGGGGCAGAGGAGATGATCGTGCTGTTATTGGGTGTCTGGAATAAACCGAATCCGGCTCCACAGATAAACAGGCGCCATATAATATCCGTATTTGTCGGGTTATCGGGTAATATGGCCAGTAGGAAAAGACCGGTAGCAAATATCGTCATACCGATACCTCCCAGTATACCGGCATGAATCCGTTCGACTAACCGTCCGGCAAGCGGGGCCATAATCATCGTTGCCAACGGCCAGGGAGTAAGAAGCAGGCCGGTCGTTACGTCGCTTCGTCCCAATGCACCCTGAAGGAAAAAGGGGAGGGAAATCATTGCCAGCATTTGTCCGGTGAAAGAACATATCGACGTGCCGATCGACATGGAGAAGATCGGGATGCGCATCAGGTCGACCGGAAGTAACGGAAACTGTTGGCGTAGCTGATGGCGTACAAAGAAATAACCGATCATAAACAATGTGGCTATACCTGCTATGATCAAAGTTGTGTTCTCTTTATGGGCAATACCTTCCAGCGAGAAAATCAGTAATCCGAATGTAAGAGCGTTCATCAGGCAACTGAGCTTGTCGAAACGGCGGCCGGTGACTTTAACCGGATTGGCTGGCAAATGCATCAGACCGATCACCAAGGCTGCAATGCCGATCGGGATATTGATGGCAAACAGCCAGTGCCACGAACCTAAAGACAGGATGACGGATGCAATGGTCGGTCCGGCGGCAATCGAGACGGCGACGACCAGGGCATTGATCCCCATGCCGCGCCCCAGGAAACGTTTGGGATAAATGATTCGGAGCAATGCCGTGTTAACACTTGTGATGGCGGCAGCTCCGAATCCTTGTAAGATACGTGCGGTTGTCAACATCCAGAACGAATCGGCAAGGGCGCAGATGGCTGACGTGATGCTGAACAGTAAAATTCCTGATAAGTAAATCCTCCGGTAACCGTAAATGTCTCCCAATGAAGCGAAGGAAAGAAGCGAAATGGTGATTGCCAGCTGGTAAGCGTTGACAACCCAGATCGTGACAGACGGTGAAGTACCCAGGTCGCGGGCTATTGTCGGCAAAGCGACATTTGCAATTGTTCCGTCTATGACGGACATTCCGACACCTAAAGCTGTGGCCAGTATAGCCCAGTAACGTTTAGGTAACGGTAGTCCGTCGTTCTCACTTACAGTTATGGCGCGATTTTGTAATATCATTTATGTCTTGTTTACTTAATAACTTGTCTTACAGCTTCCAGCATAGGTTCGACGGTCAGCGGACTTCCTGTAGCCAGTATCATCCATTGGTTAGGGGTTAAACGTCCCTGACGGAAAATCCGTTCTACTTCGTTCGCGAAGTTCTTGCCTTCCAGATACTGGTCAAGCTGGAATTCTATGATTTGTCCGAAAGCATAAGCCGACAAATACAATGGATAGCTGATCATGTGCGAATAAACAGCCAGTACCGTCTCGTCCTTTACTCCGAAAACAGGCGCATAATATTTGTTCCATATCTCTTTCGATAATGCGATCGTCGCTTCTTTCAGCTGTTCGGCCGTTGCGTCCGGATGGGCATACATCCATTTCCATACGGAAATATCCAACATGGAAACACCGCAAATTTCATACATGCTCCATACTTTATCCAATATTTCCATCGCCTGTTTTTCCGGATTCGGATCGGTGATATCCAATATTTCGAGATCACGTTTCTGGAAAACAAAAGCCAGCGCTTCGGTAAATGCAGTGTTGGGTACGCCGCTCAACATATAATAGTCTACATCATAAAGCGATAAAGTCTGCTCTACATTGTGACCGAATTCATGGATAGCTATGTTGTATCCCTTATAATTCATTCCTGCTGCCGGAATACGTGTGCGGAGACGTGACTGCTGTCCTTTCATGGATGCTCCCCAGGCATGCCCTGAACCACGGGCGGCATCGACTGTGATCTTGTCGGCCAGATAGTTGGCCCGTTCGACACTGAATCCCAGCTTCATAAGAATGTCCGGTAACTTCTTGTCCAAAGCTGCCGCATCCGGGTAAAGGGCTTGCGTTTGTGCATCCAGCTTGGTCTCGTCGAGATTACTGCGGGCTTTGAAACCGTCGTACCAGATATCGTAGGCTTCCAGTTTGCGTCCCAGACGTTTGGAGATCGTTTTGCCGATTTCTTTCAATTCGGTAGCGGACAGAAATTCATCGAACAGTTTTTCAACATCCTGCAAGGCGACTTCCATATCGTCGTTGAATTTACGGTCGATATAGGTATTACCTGTGTATTTGTCAATGCCTTGCATGGCCTTAAAATTGTTCAGCATCTTCTGATAACGGACAGTCGATTCGGGAGTCGTTTTTACTTCCTTGTTCTCCTGTTGTACCATGTTTGTATATGGATTCCATTCATACGTTCCTGAGTTGATTACTTCGACAGGAATATCCTGTGAAATGATCCGTTTCATCACTTCGTAAACGGTGCGTTGCTTGTCGAGTCCCTCTTTCCCCTTGTTGTAGTTTGCCTTGATTTCATCACGCAGGTTCCAGTGTGACAGCAGGATCATCTCTTTAGGGAACAGATGCTGACCTTTTTTGTTCATTACATGACCCATGTAAATGTTGTACTGGGAGATATAAATGTCGGCATCGCTTTCTGCGTTGGAAGCTGCCTGCAACAATGCGGCAGGGATCCGTTCTGTGAACATGTCGCCCAGACGTGCATAGGCCCAGGCTTTGCGGTCGGTGCCCAGTGCTTCTTTTTCTTCCAGGGTAAGGTGGGGGAAGTTTAGCGCGATGATAAAAGCTATTTTATTATTGTATAAGTCATCGCTTAAATGGCTTGAAGGACTGTATGAACCGAACTTCTCATCGATGGGGTGCAACGGACCGTTATCCAGCTGCAAATTTTTCTGTAAGCGCAGCGACATCTCATTGAAATGACCGCTGATACCTTCGAGATAGTCGCTGATCTTGAGGAATACCTGATACTTTTCATCCGGATCGGCAATATAATTGTCTTCACAAAAAGAGCGGAAGGCTTTTTCGTCGCCGTCTGTTTCCAGCCAAAGACGTGCAACCTGGCTGACTCCTTTTTCTATACTCTGTTTGTTACTGTTGTCCCTGGAGGTTAACGTGCTGATGGTCGATTGTATGACGGACGGATCGATGGATGCTTGTCCGTTCAGATATGCTAATGAGCAAATAAGCATAATACAAATGCGTTTAGTTAGATTTCTCATAAGACTTATGTTGTTAAGTTCAAGATCTTTTGTAGTGTAAATAAAAGCGTGAAGCAAATGTAGGGATAATATTTGTATCTTTGTATGTTTTTTAAAAAGAGTAAAACAAGAGATATGAAAAAAGTGTGGGGATTAATGGCTGCTATATGCATCCTGCTGTCCGTATCCGGCCAGGCTTACGGACAATCGTTGAAAGACTTATTGAATTCATCTACAGTAAAGGATGCGGTTACTTCTGTAACTGGCGGAAAGAAACTGACAGTAGAGAACTTGCAGGGAACGTGGACGTATACCAATCCTGCCGTTCAGCTGGAAGGCGATAATGCATTGAAGAATGTAGCCGGGAGCGTGGCTGCTGGTGAATTGGAGAAAAAGCTGAAAACGTATTGTGCCAAGGTCGGTATTGTGGAAGGCATGTTCAACTATGTGTTCAATAGTGACAGTACGTTTACCAATGCATTAAAGAAAAAGACATTGAAAGGTACTTTCTCTGTTAATCCGGATGAAAAAACGGTTGAACTGAAATATGCATTGGGCGGAAAACTGAAAGTGACAACTTTAACAGCCCACGTCGTGATTTCCGGAGATGAGCTGTCTTTGCTGTTCAATGCGGATAAGTTACTGGATTTTCTGACCAAATTATCATCGATATCTGACAATTCCACTTTGAAGCTGGTCAATAAACTGGCCAGCGAGTATGACGGGATGATGCTGGGGTTTGAATTGAAGAAATAGAAGAAAGTAGTATATTTTGAAAGTGGGTGGTCTTTTCGGACTATCCATTTTTATTTCAGTCCCGGCAATATTTTGTAGAGTGTTTTTCTGGTCATGATCTTCTGGTTCAGGAAACTTACAATATAGCCTGTTATACAGGCGGCAATAAGTGAACCTTCGCGTATCCCTTCAATGCCTTGGGTGAACATGAGGGAGATGAGTACGGCTAAAGTGACCAGGGTAACATCGAAATACACCTTGAACTTTCCGAATTCCTTATTATAACATCGGGATGCATATTTTACAAATGCTTCTGCACTCATCATAGCTACCTTCGGTTTGATTTCGAGCACTACGCCGATGGATTGTATGAGGCATCCTGTGAGCAGTAAGGCCATCGACATGCCGTAACCGGACGGGTGCAGATTGCTTGTTAAAGCCATGTTGAAATCAATGAAAGCGGAGAATATGCAGGAAAAAGGTATCTGAAGAAGTATTTCTATCGTGTCCTGACGACTTCTGTCTTTCCGGATCAACCAGAACTGTCCCAGGATCAGCAGTACGTTTACAATGAATGTCCATGTTCCTAATGATAAAGGAGTATTAAGGCTTAACACATAATTTACACTGGAGATAGGAGTGGTTCCTAATGCAGAGCGAACGATCAATACAATGCCTACAGCTAAAAAATATAATCCTAAAATAAATACCGAATACTTTTTTAATAGTTCTTTTATATCCATATCAAATCTCTATTTGTCTGATCTCTTTCTTTTTGATAATTAGAAAAAGATATGCAAATATCCGATTTATTTTTCAAAACCGGATGTTATGGTGAATAAATTATTATCAAAATGATAATTTAACAGGGGAATGGAAGCACTATTTGAATACTGGGTCAGCCTGACCTTTGTGTAGACGATTCCTGGATGGGTTAGGTTGGGAAAATAGCTATTATAAGTCGAGGTTTTGTGTTAAACAGATGTTGAAACCTCGCGGTTGTAAATATTTGTCTTTTTATTTTCTGTTATGCTGATGTTTTTGATAATTTTATTTTGTTCGTATGACGTTGTCTTTTAGAGTGTAAAATATGCTGTTTAGCATAAAAAGTATTGTTTCTGAACTGTTTTTCAGTGTGTTTTTGTGCTTTATTAACAGAAAAACTCATCTTAAATAAACCAGGGATCCGTTTAAAACGAGAAAAAACTCGTTTTAAACGAGATTGAAATTTGTTTTAGATGAAGTTATCAAAATGATAAACCTTTACTTTGTGTTAAAAAATGTAATATCGATCTATCTGGAAGCTCTTTTCTGTGAGATGTGTCTGTTTCTATTTTGAGCTTATTTGTATCTAAAGTGATAAAATAAGCTCAAAAAATAGCCATTATGATAGTCGGCGCAAAATAGTGATTCTGTTCTATTGCTTCTTATATTCTTCAACAAGTTCCAGCAGTACGCTACCATAGTTTTCGATTACTTTTTTCCCTATTCCGGGGATTGCAAGCAATTCGCGTGAATTGGAAGGTAGTGTATTGACAATACCCAGCAATGCTTTCTGTTGAAGGATCGTATAAGGAGGCAATCCTTTTTCTGTTGCCAGCTCATAGCGCCACCGCTTAATGCTGTTATAGAGTTCGGGATGGAGAACGTCGCTCGAAACAGTCACTTTGGCCAGCTGCGAAGAACGTTCAGAACGTTTTTTAGCGGATGCGGGCGGTTCGATGGACGCTTTTGCTTTGGCGGATAGATAGCGGACGACAGAAAAACCGTCTACGCATGCTTTCAGCGTCTCCTGCTTTAAATGGAGTTCTTCCGTAAATTTGCTGATCGCATTGTTCACCGCTTTCCGGCTTTCCTTGTTATCTATTTCGACAGCGGAATTTTCCTCGAGAGATGTACACAGGCTGTCGATACGCTCGATGAAATAGGCTACTCCTTTCCGCACACGTTCCTGGATGGTTTCGTCCTGTTGGTAATCGGGGTTTCCGGAGATCATGCGCGTCAGTTGCTGTTGGAAGCGTCCGCCTACTTCTGTTATTACGGAACGGAAGGCATCACGGGTGTTGGCATATTGCGTGTTGAGTTCCGGATATAATTTCTGTAAATGAGCATATACCGTATAAGCGGCATATTGCAGGCGTTGCTGGATGGAGGTGAAATTGAAAAGTTCGATAACCAGTTCCAGGTAATATTGCTGTTGCGCCTGTTCCAACTGTTCTTTTCCCGGTTGTTTGTCGGTGACGGAACTGGTAAATTCCTGTATCCTCATATCCTTGATCATCGCGTTGCGGGTGATCGGACTGCTTAAAACCAATCCCTCCAGGGTTTTGCAGCGACTGAGTGCCACATAGACCTGACCGTGTGAAAAGGCTGCCGAGGCATCGATGATGGCATGTTCGAAAGTCAGGCCTTGGCTTTTATGGATCGTGATCGCCCAGGCTGTTTTCAACGGATACTGACTGAAAGTTCCGGCAACCGTCTCTGTTATTTCTTTGGTGTCCGGATTGATCGTGTATTTGACATTCGTCCAGGTTTCTCTTTCTACCTGTATTTCATTGCCGTCTTCTCCGACAACCGTTATTTTGTTCGGGTTGATAAAAACGATTTTACCGATTTTACCGTTGTAGTACCGGTGTTCGCCGGAAGAGTCATTCTTGACGAACATAACCTGGGCTCCGTTTTTCAGTTCCAGTTGATTATCGGTTGGATAAGAGTATTCAGGGAAGTCGTTGTTTATTTCGGCATTGAAAGTATATGACTTACCGGGCAATTCGGCTAACTTCCGGTTGTTGAGTTGCTGTGCCTGATAATTATGTGTTGTAAGTGTGATATACCCTTGTTGGTCGTCCGGGGCGAAATCGGGTATATATTGCTGATTAAGACTGTTTAATGTTTCTTCATCGAATCTGTTTTCCCTGATGTTATTCAGCAGGGAGATGAATGTACTGTCATTCTGGCGATACACCTTGGTGAGTTCGATGCAGTAGTAATTGCTTTCCGAAAGCGCTTTACTGTCGAAGAAAAAGGTGGACGGATAATGTTCTTTCAATAAGTTCCATTCGTCATCTTTGGCAACAGGCGCCAGCTGTTGCAAGTCACCGATCAGTAATAGTTGTACGCCGCCGAAAGGTTTTGTCCGGTCTTTATAGCGGCAAAGTACGTCGCTGATCGCATCCAGCAGGTCGGCTCGTACCATACTGACTTCATCTATCACCAATAAATCCATGCTTCGGATGATATTAATCTTATCCCGGCTGAATTTATTCGTGAAATTTTTTGCCTGGTCTGCCTCCCTGCTTGCCGAGGGGAGATAAGGGCCAAACGGTAACTGGAAGAATGAGTGGATTGTAACACCTCCTGCGTTGATGGCGGCTACACCTGTGGGAGCAACAACGATCATTCGTTTTGGGGAAACTTCTTTAAGTCTTTTCAGAAACGTTGTTTTTCCTGTTCCGGCTTTACCTGTCAGAAAAAGGTGAGTACCTGTATTCTGTAAGAAGTTGAAGGCAAGGTCAAATTGTTGGTTCATTTGCATCATCATAGATCTATTGTTTATGGTATCTGCAAATATATAATAAAAAAACGTGAAAAATGCGCTTATGAGCTAAAAATCAAGCTGACAAGCGCATTTTTTTTATTGTGCCTTTTTTATCAGACAATCAGGTTTGCGATCAGCTGGATAAACAGGATCAGGAAAACCATGGCAATCGGATAAACAGTCGCATATGCAATGCTCGGTGCGGAACTGTCTGTCATAGAGTCGGCTGCGGCAAGTCCGGGTGTGCTGGTCATACCTCCGGCAATGGTTCCGATCAGGTCAAGGATATTGATTTTAAAGACCCAGTAACCGAATCCTAAAGCGATAAGCATCGGGACCATCGTGATTGCCATGCCGACACCGAACAGCGTCCATCCGCTTTCCTGAAAAGTGGATACCAGGTTAACGCCGGCTGATGTCCCGACTTCCGCTAGGAATAACAACAACCCTAACTGACGCAGTAACTGGTTGGCTGAACCTGACATGGACCATACGATCGGGCCCGTTTTTCCGATTGCGCTTAAAACAAGCGCCACCATCAGGATACCTCCGGTCAGTCCCGGAGAGAACGAGAATGAATCGGAGAACGACAGATTCAGTTTCCCGAATAGTACGCCCAGTACGATACCGGCGGCAATCGGGAAAAAGTCGGTATCTGAAAGTTTTTTCTCATCGTTACCGAGAATTTGTCCAAGTTCTTTTAAGTCCTCTTTTTCTCCGGCGATCATCAGTTTGTCACCAAATTTTAGTGTCAGATCCGGTTCGGGAGGAAGGTCGATACCGCTTCGACGGACGCGGGTTACCGTGCAGTTGAATGTTCCTTGCAGGTTTAAATATCCTAACGTCTTATTTATTACGTTTTTATTAGTAATAAGCATAGACTGAAGTTCTTGTGTGCTGTTGAAAGGGAGATCCCCTTTGATGCGTTCGCCTACCAATATTTCCAGTTGTTCCAGTGATTTGTCATTACCGACGGCTTTGATCAAATCTCCTTCTTCCAGAACACTTTGTGCTGTGGGAATAGATGTTTTTTCGTTATGCTTGATACGGGAGACGACAGCTCCTGTCATACTACGCAATTGTAGTTGTGCCAGTGTCTTGCCGCAAATATTACTGTTAATAATACGGAAAGCAGCTGTATGCAATGGGGGATATTTACCTTTTCTTTTTGCTTCCAGGGCCTGTGCTTCTGCATTCAGGTCTATACGAAGTATTTTGGGTAACAACTTGACAAACAGGATCACACCGATCACACCGAACGGATAAGCAATACCATAGGCGATGGAAGCGGAGGAAGACTGGGTCGTGTCGATTGCAACCGCCAAACCCGGTGTACTGGTCAGTGCCCCGGCTATCAGTCCGACTATGCTTGGTGTATCGATTCCTAAAGCATATTTGAATATCAAACCTGTCAAGCAGGCGGAACCAACGATTAACAAGGTGAGGATAATCAGTGTTTTCCCTTTCGACCGGAAAGAATCGAAAAATCCCGGACCGGCCTGTATACCGATGGTAAAGATGAATAACACTAAACCGAAGTTACCCAGTTCCTTAGGTATGATCACTCCGAAATGACCGAACAAAAGTGCAATGAAAATGACGGCTGAAACGTCAAGAGAAAGACCTTTAATCTGTATTCTGCCCAAGATGAATCCTAATGCAACGATCAGGAAAAGAGCAAAATAGGAAGACTGAAGCAGTGTTGCAAACATGTCAAATAATTTTATTGTGAAGATTTGAGAGCGCAAAAGTACACTTTTTTGGGTGCATGGGCAATCTCCTGGCGAGATTTCTGTTACCTTTGCAGCGAATTATTAAGAAGAATATCCCGCACGTGAATCGATACTTTATTTATTTAGGTTATAACGGTAAGAATTTCAGTGGTTGGCAGGTACAACCCAATGGTATGACTGTACAACAATGTCTGGAAGAGGCCCTGGCTACACTGCTGCGCCAGCCGGTTCCGGTTGTCGGTGCAGGACGTACGGATGCAGGTGTTCATGCCCGGCTGATGGTTGCCCATTTTGATTGGGGCGAACCGGTTGCCGACCTGTCTTTCCTGGCGGAGAAGCTGAACCGTTTACTTCCGAAAGATATTGCCGTTTACCGGATCGTACCGGTCAGGCCGGAAGCGCATGCCCGTTTTGACGCTACTTCCCGTACCTATAAATATTATATAACTACCCGGAAAGATCCGTTCAATTATGATCTGGTTTACAGAATGAGCGGTCAGCTGGACTTTGAAGCGATGAATGAGGCATGTAAGGTTTTGTTTGATTATATCGACTTCACCAGTTTCAGCAAATTGCATACGGATGTAAAGACGAATAACTGCCGTATTTATAAGGCGGGATGGAGACAGGAAGGCGATGTTTGGGTATTTACAGTTCAGGCGGACCGTTTCCTGCGTAACATGGTGAGGGCGATCGTCGGTACCTTATTGGAGGTGGGACGCGGAAAGTTGACGGTAGAGGGTTTTCGTAAAGTAATAGAGGCCAAAGACAGATGCAAGGCCGGAACTTCTGTTCCGGGGCATGCACTTTTTCTTGTGGATGTAACATATCCTGAAAATATTTTTAATATTTAATCATCATGTGGTTAGCGCTAGCATTTGCCTCAGCATTCCTGTTGGGATGTTATGAAGTAAATAAAAAGATTTCCCTGAACGGGAATGCCGTAATTCCGGTATTGTTTCTGAATACGTTGATAAGCAGCCTTATCTTCGTTCCGTTTATATTTTTATCGTTCTGTACGAATGTGCTGGACGATACTATGTTTTATGTTCCCCGTGTCTCTTTTGAGGCGCATGTGGCTGTATTTATCAAAGCGGTGATCGTGTTGTCTTCCTGGATATCCGGTTATTTTGCATTGAAGCATCTGCCGCTTACCATCACGGGACCGATCAAGGCCACACAGCCTGTTCTTACTTTGGTCGGAGCGATGGTTATTTTTGGGGAACGTCTGAATTTGTATCAGTGGATCGGGGTTTTGCTTTCCATCGCTTCATTTTATATGCTTTCCTCTTCGGGAAAGAAAGAAGGGATAAACTTTACCCATAACAAATGGATATTCTTCACGATTATTTCCATAATAACCGGTGCAATGAGCGGCTTATACGATAAGCATCTGATGGGGAGTATGGATGTGATGACGGTGCAGGTTTGGTTCAATGTTTATCAGTGTCTGATCATGTTGCCGATCTTGTTGTTGCTATGGTATCCGCAGCGTAAGAAGAGTACGCCTTTTGTGTGGCACTGGAATATCGTATTTATCTCCGTATTCCTGATCATTGCCGACTGGATTTACTTTTATGCCTTGAGTTTCCCGGATTCAATGATCTCGATTGTATCTATGGTACGCCGTAGCAATGTATTGGTTACTTTTGTAGCCGGAGCGATCTTCTTCCATGAAAAAAACTTAAAGAGCAAGGCTGTGGACTTATTCCTTGTGTTGTTAGGAATGATATTCCTATATTTGGGGACGAAATAGACAATAGAATATGAAACGACTTATTTTTTCTATATTGATTTGTGTTTTTGCATGGGGTGTGAAAGCCCAGGAAATAGATGCATTATTTGTTTCAATGCCGGATAAGAATATTCCGCAACTGGAAGATGCCTGGCGTAAGGACTTGGTCGATCTGTACAAATCGGGTAAAGAGGCCCGTTTGAAGAATACGATGAATGGCTTTTCTACATTGAAGAATCTTACTTCCGATTATCTGTTGTTACAGGTTACCGACAGAAGTACTATAGAAATGAAATTACTTCCATTGGTAAATAATACGAATGTGATCTGTCTGGTGAAAACGGTAAATGGTCCGGTTCCTGACAGCCGGATTGAGTTTTTTACAACGGAATGGGAACCTTTGGCTGCTTCCGACCTGTTCACTCCCGTAGAGGCGGATTGGTTCATCAAAGAAGATGCAGATAAAAACAGTACGGCTTTTCTGGATGCTGTTTCCCGTTTGGATATGGATTTGATACAGTACAGTTTAAGTCCCGAAAATCTGACATTAACGGCAACATACACAACACCTCAGTATCTGGGCCAGGAAGACCGTAAGATAGTAACTCCTTTTATAAAAGAAGCTCCGAAAGTGTATACCTGGGAGAAATATCATTTTAAATAGGACAAATAAAAAGAGATCAGCCAAGGTTGGATAAAGCTAAACCTCGGCTGATTTTTTATTTCACTGTGTGATGATTTATTCTATGAGCTGTCCTTCCGAATCGAATGTAAGTTTTACCTTATTATTATCCTGTTTCAGTTCAAATACGTAAAACATACCGGCTGGTTTTTCTATTGCATCTACTTCCAGTACTTTGTATTGGTTATAGGCGGAACTGGCAAGTTCGTCCGTCACAACGACCGGGACATCTTCAAGACGGGTATCCCATTGAGTGCTGATCCATTCGTTCTTTTCATTGAATGATACTTCTTTATGGATGCCTTTATCTTTTATATCGATTTCCGTGCCGCTCTTTTCTTTATCGAGTTTCAGGATGGTTGCCTGCGGATATTTGGTCGAGATAAAGTTCCGGAAAACCTGAGGGACTTCGACAGTCTGGTTTACTTTCTTTTGATGGTTATTACAACCGGCAAGCAGCGAAATGCAGCATACGAGAATGGCTAAAACAGATAGTTTTTCTTTCATGACGTTTAATTTTGATTGTTTATAAAAGAAAACACGAATACAATGGAGGTCCAGCCATCGTATTCGTGTAGTTTATTCTCGTAAGAAACAAATTCGCTCTATGCAAAGTTCGTTTTTACAGAGTTAATCTTTTTGGGTACTCTTAATATTGCCTTCGGAATCGAATGTTACTTTAACATCATTATCTCCTTGTTCCAGGTCGAATACATAGAAAGTACCTTCCGGTTTTTCTATAAGATCAATATCATCAATTGTATAATTCTTGTATTCGGAAGCCTGTAAAGCATTCATGACGATTGCCGGAACCTGATCTTTTGTAATGTCCCATTCTGTAGAAATCCATTGGTTTTCAGTGTTGAAATAAACATCCTTGTAGATATTATTATGGAGGATATCCACTTCAAAACCATTTTTTTCTTGATCGAATTCCAGCATAGTGGCACCCGGATACATCTCGTTGATGGCATCGCTGATTGCTTGCGGGATAACAACAGGTTGGAAATTGTTGTCGTTATCATCATCGGGAACTGCTTTTAAGAGAACACCATCTTCAGTATAATACAGGTCGACTTCCTGTTCTCCTTGTTCCACTTCTATGACATAGACTGTGGCGGCGTTGGAGCGTTCGAGCTTATCAAAGTCAGTGGGTTTCCAGTTTTTGTATTCGCCGCCGTTCAGGTTTAAGCGTACCGGTTCGGGAAGCAGACCGAAATTGATTTCCGTCTTTGTCATTACCCAGTTGCCTTTATTGTCGAACCAGGCTTCGGCTTTATTTCCGCTCAGATGGAAATCGGCTACCTCATAACCACTTTTTGTTTCCCATTCTACTCTACCGACACCCGGGTATTTTTCATCGAATGCTTTAGTGACGGTTTGGTCGGGCAGATAGTTGTTGTCATCATCATCACAACTTGTAAATGCAAACAGACCGCACAATGCTAATGCTAAGATAGATAGTTTTACTTTCATACTTATTTTCTTTTTGTTGTTTTGTTAATCGAATTTCTTAAAGTTACCGTTACGGTCGAATTTGAGTTCAAGGTCATTGTTTAACTTGACTTCATATTCGCGTGTGTCTTTGTCCACAGAGATTACCTTGCTATCGGCAAAATTCTTCCTTATATAATCAGCTATTCTGGCTGGTAGGATTTCTAAAGGGATGGAGGCATGGCGCGCTTCGATCTCTTTCCATTCGCCGGACTTGTCAAATTCCACATTAATTCCGTTGGTAAGGATCACGTCATATCCTTTTGTTCCTAACAGATTGCTTTCTATTTTTATATGCGAGATATCTGTCTGTCCGAAATGGTCTGACAGGAAGTTGCGGCATACAGAAGGCAATACCGATTTGTCTCTTGTAATCTTCTCGTTGTCTGCGAAAATGGCCATTGTCGATAATAACAGGCTGACCAGAATTAATCCGAACTTTTTCATGACTTTCTTCTTTTAATTTATACTGCAAAGAAAAGGTGAGATTTGGGAAAGATTTGGGAAAAATGATTATTTGAATGTTAAAATGAACTGATGCAGCCCATTATATTCATATTTTATATTTATCCCGTAAATGGAAACAATCGATTTAACGATCGCTAATCCCAGTCCGGTTGAATCTTTCTTATGTGTCTGTTTTTCAAAACGGTTGAACAAAGTAGCTTCATTCAGTTTCGGACTGTCGCAACTGTTGGCAACAGTTAATGTACGGCTGGTTACTGTAATGGCGATTGTTCCGTTTTCTATATTATGTATAAACGCGTTCTTTAATAAATTGCTGACCAGGGTAGTAGCCAGCGATTCGTTCATCGTATATGTTAATAAACCGGTTTCCGTATAGGATACCTGTATATTTTTGTATTCATACATCTCTTTATAATCCGGCAGGAGTCTGTCGATCAGCTTGTTGAACTCTATCCCGGAGGTGTCGGGGAACTGTTTGTTGTCGATACGTGAAAGGAGTAACAAGGATTTGTTCGTCTTTATAATCCCACGGAGCGTATGATTGATTCCGGCTATTTCGGAAAGCTGTTCTTCCGTGCAATCAGGGTCCTCGCTGAGAAGTTCCAGTTTGTTCATGCAGATAGCTAACGGTGTTTGCAGTTCGTGGGAAGCATTCTCGACGAACTGTTTTTGTTGGTTATACATGGCTGTATTCCGTTCCATGGCTGTTTGTATGGCCGTATTCAGGATTTTGAATTCTTCCACTTGGGTTTCGTTTACCAATGGAGCCGGTTGTTTTCCGGGGCGGTATTCTTTCAGCCATTTAACGAGCGTATAAAGGGGGCGGAAGCTGGATTTGAATACAAAGTGCGATACCAGCAGGATACAACAAAGCAGGCTGACATATAATATAATGATACTCCAGAAGATTGCTTCGGCCATATCTTCTTTCTCGAGGGTTGAAGTTTCGATGGTCAACTCGTAATATTTCCGGTCGGAAGTCATGAACCAGGTACGTAATACACGGACCGGTTCGTATTCCATTTCGATTTCGATATAGGTGGTGGAGTCGAAGAACTCGTCTTTATCCAGTTCCGCTTCCGCCTCCGGGACTTCACGGATATAATATTTGGTCATGATGTCGACATGGTCACGCAGTAATGTGCTGTCGGCAAGGACACTCTTGATAATGATCTCCTTATAATTCTCCAGGCTGTCATTGGTCTCGTCGTCTATCTCATGCATGATGACGAAATAGAAACAGCAGGCCCAGGCGGTCAGGATAATCAATAACGGAATCGACAGGTTGCGGAATGTATAGTGGATCAGTTTCATCGTGTTATTCTTCGTTTACCATTTTATAGCCAAAACCGTAGACTGCTTTGATTTCGGCTGTCGCTCCGGCAGACTTTAGTTTCTTGCGCAGGTTTTTTACCTGGCTGTAAATAAAGTCGAAGCTGTCTGCCTGGTCGATATAATCTCCCCAGATAGATTCGGCCAGTGCCCCTTTGCTGATCAGGCGGTCGGGGTTGGTGACAAAATAGTAAAGCAGGTCGAACTCTTTGCGGTTCAACACCAGTTCTTCTTCATTAATATATACGGCATGGCGGTCCGGGTAGACAATAATGTTTGCCAGGTTGATATGCATTTCGCCATCCTGTTGTTTCCGGCGGATGATGCATTTGATCCGGGCATTTAGCTCGGCCAGGTGGAAAGGCTTGGTCAGATAGTCGTCGGCACCGAGGTCGAGACCGGTCACTTTATCTTCGATCGAGTCTTTGGCGGAAACGATGATAACACTGTCTTTCTTCCGCATCTTCTTCAATTCTTCCAGTAAACTGAGGCCGCTACCGCCCGGCAACATGATATCCAGCACGATACAATCGTAATCATAATCGTTGATCTTCAGCAAAGCATCCTGATAGTTGGCTGCACTTTCCACGACATAGCGCTCCTTTTCCAACGAACGGATCATTACTTCACGCAAAGAATCTTCATCTTCTACAATCAGAATTTTCATGGGCTATCTTATTTATTTACAAAGTTATGCAATAATTCTGGCAAAAATCTGGAATTTTCGTGTTATGTTTTCCTTCCTTTGTCGTCATAATAACAGAATGGAACTTGAAACGTTTAAAATAACCGTCTTACCACTCCGGGATAAGCTGATCAACTTTTCCCTGAGACTGATGCAGGAAAAGGCCGATGCCGAGGATATCGTGCAGGAGGCTTTTTTGAAGCTGTGGTATATCCGTGAGAAACTGGACGGCTACAATAGCGTGGAAGCACTGGCGATGCAGGTTACCAAGAATCTGGCTCTGGATAAACTGCGAGCCCGCCGACCGGAAGGTCCTGATATAGAGACGCTATCGCTGGATTCGGGATACCGTTCACCGGCTGAACAGTTGGAACAACAGGATGCCGCCGCCCGTATCCGGCAACTGATCAGCCAACTGCCTGCTGTACAGCAAACCATCATCCGGATGAAAGATGTGGAAGGCTATGAGATTGGGGAGATAGCGGAGATAACCGGCTCTCAGGTCGAAGCTATCCGTTCCAACCTCTCGAGAGCCAGGAAGAAGATACGGGAACAGTTTTTATTATTAAATAAACAGGAGCAATTATGAATATAGATGAATTATTGAATCGGTATTTTGAAGGAGAGACTTCGGCGGAAGAAGAGCAGAAGCTCCGTCGTTTCTTCGCTTCAGACAATGTTCCGGAAAACCTGTCTGCCTACAAACCTTTGTTTGCTTATTTCGATGAGGAGATTGCGGCTGAAAGGGATATGGCAGAAGAGATATGGTCGGAGATCGCTCCCGAAGCACTTCCGGAAAAGCGTTTCCGGTTGAATCGCAAGTCGGTGGTTTATGTCCTGTCGGCAGTTGCTGCTTGTGTGCTGGTGTTCTTGGGAATCAGTCAGTTGCTCTATCCGGCCGATCCCTGTTTCTGTTCAGATAATTATGTAGTGATAAACGGACGGTGCTATACCGATATTCATAAAGTTCGCTCTTCGGCTTTTGAAGCGTTGCATGAGGTGGCCACTCCTGCGGACGAATATTTCCCCGAAGAAGATAAAGATGAGGCTGACCGCCGGATCATAGATAACCAATTAAAGGAACTTGGTTCCATTTTTAGTGATGACGAATAAAAAAACATGTTGCGATGAAACAGATTAAATACACATTATTAGTATGGTTGGCAGCCCTTATGCTGTTTCCTGCCGGAGTAGGGGCAACAGATGCTGAGGTCTTGCAGAAAGACCTGAAGATACAGGATGTTTTCCAGCGTTACGGTCGTAAAAAGAATGTAACGATGGTGGAACTTTCCAACGAAATGCTCGAGACGTACGGTATGACCCGCTATAAGAGCATTACGATCAAGAATGATCCGGATGCCTTGTGTTTCACCCGTCAGTGTTTGGAGGCAGACCAGAAAGGTGCCCGTAAGATAAAGGAAGTGACCGACGATGGCGGTGTGATTTCCGCTTATTACCAGTTGCCGGGTAAGGAGGCCGATATAAACCGTTTTGTCCTTTTCAAAGTCAATGCAAAAGGCGTGATAACCCTGGTCTATATCGAAGGAGATTTGGATAGTGATGACCTGATTACTATCTTGTTCACTAAAAAAGATTTATAAACGAATAAAACTATATGAAGATGAAAAGATTAATACTGATTATGGCAGCCTGTCTCCCCGTGATGGGTTTGTTGGCAGCAGAGGTAGAACCGATATCGGCCGATACGATTATCACATTGGAAAAGAAACGTATAGAAGTCAAAGATAACGGCGACCGGATGAAGGTGCGGGTATATGAGCTGGATGAAAATGGTGAAGCGGTTGATGATGAAATGGTTTTTGAAGGGCACTACCGTGACGGGCAAAGTTACGAACGTCGCAAACATATCAAGACGTTGAATATACCTGTTCCCACCTGGGACAGGGATTTTTCCGCCCACTGGGCCGGCTTCGGTATGGGCTTCAACAGTTTCGATGGAGACGATGTTTCGCTGCGCAAAGGGAAATCGCTGGAATATAATCTGAATTTTATGGAGTTCAGCTTTCCGTTCTCCCGGTATAACTGGGCACTGGTGACTGGTGCCGGTCTGCGCTGGAATCGTTACCGTATAGATGAAAACGCTCATTTCCAGGAGGTAGACGGTGTTACCCAGCTGGTTCCTGCTCCCGAAGGTGTTATTTATAAAAAGAGTAAACTGAATATGACCAGCCTTACCATTCCTGTATTGCTCGAATGGCAGACACCGAAGAAAAGACATAAACCCCGTTTCTTCGTTTCCGGTGGTGTCATTGGAGTGATCAAGACAACCTCTTCTTCCAAAGTTGTTTATGATGACGAACGTGGAAAGACCCGGAAGCAGAAAATGGATGGTGGCATGAACCTTCGTCCTGTTACGATGGACCTTCTTTTTCAAGCGGGTGTCGGCTGCATAGGGGCTTACTTCAAGTATTCGCCTATTGAAATGTTTGAGAGTAAAAAAGGACCGGCTCTTCATCCGGTTTCTTTCGGGTTGCAATTGCATTTGTAGAAATAATTGACCCTTGCTCCGGACGCTTCGTTTTCCCCCTTCACGGACGTTCACCCGCTCAGGTCTTTCCCAGGAAACACAGCTTCCTCTTTGGATGGGCGATACCGACACCTATATAAATATAACAGATCCTTTCTCATTCAACAGTCGGTATCGCTTCGGCTTTTGCCGGTTTCCTGTTGTTTAGCAGGTTTAGTCGGAAGTATGAACAGCGGAAGATAAGGATTTGCATGGCTGGATAAAATTAGTATCTTTGCCCGTAGGAAGGGGCAGTCTGTGAACTGCTCTGATTGGTAAAAACAACGAGTATGAGTACAAATAGAATTGAAGATGTTCCTTTTGAAGAGGTACACGAAGTGCAGAAATACGGAACCTATTATTCGGATAACCGTTTTTGGAAAAAGGTTGAACGGGTAGCCAAAAAGGTGGGAGCCACCGTGTTGTTACCGGTATTTACACTTTATTATATGTTGCAGGACGATAAAGTTTCTCTCCAGCATAAAGCCTATATTGTCGGTGCCCTCGGTTATTTTATCCTGCCGATTGATTTGATACCGGATGGTATCCTGCCTGTTATCGGCTTTACGGATGATATTGCCGTAATGACGTTGGTCCTGAAGTTGGTAAAAGATAGTATCACTCCTAAAATCAAGGCTCGTGCCAATGCCCGGGTATCGGAGATTATTGGGACGGATAATTTGTAACGGGATACTTTTTAGCGATTACTAGTTGATTGGTTTGTTTTGACGGTGACCGTCAACGAGAGGTGACGATCTCCGTCAATGGTGGTTGACGACTTACGTCACTTCTCGTTGACGACTGTCGTCAAAGTAGCTCGGTTATCGAAATATCATTTATATTCATTTCTTCTTTATATTCCGGCAAACAGATAAATGCTGTTCCCGGAAACTCCTTTTCAAGATACTGGGTGAGATACTCCATCGTATTATCGGCAATTAATTTGTCCGTTTCCGGATAGAGATTGTAGACCAGTGCTTTTACTTCTACTCCATATTGTTTACAGGCAAAAAGGCTGAGCAGGGTATGGTTGATACTTCCCAGTTTTCCGGAGGTGACGAGCAGAACCGGATAATTTTGTTCCTTTACATAATCGATGGTGAGCGAGTTGAAATCGTTCGGAACCATCAGTCCGCCGGCACCTTCGAGAAGGACATATTCATATTTCTCCTGTAACTTGCGTGTCGCTTCGGTGATGGTCGACAGGTCGATGGTGCGTCCGTCGCGTTCGGCAGCCATGTGCGGCGAACAGGGATACGTGAAGATGTAAGGACAGGTGAGGCCGGCCTTATCCTCTTCGGTAAAGGGGATATCCTGTAACTGCCGGTGCATTTCAATATCTTCCGATATTTCCGTACAACCTGTTTGTATCATCTTCTGGGTGATGACCGTTTTGCCCTTTTCGGCCAGGGCACGGGCGAGGATACCGGTGGCATAGGTCTTGCCGATATTGGTGTCGATGCCTGAAATAAATAAGACTTTTCCTTTCATTTTTTATGCTTGTTTTTTTACTGCCAGCACATAGAGCGGGCGGTAAGTGAGTGTTACCTGATTATTATTTGTATGGAACAGTTCCTGATAATCCCGGCAGAAATCTGTTTGTTTGCCGCGTGTCCAGGTGCCATCGCCGGTAGCGGTTACTCCTGTATGCTTTAAATGACGGAGCACATCGAGCGGTGTGTCGAAAGTGAGGATTATTTCTTCTTCTCTTAAGTGAATCAGATGAAAATCATCTTCCAACCATTCGATCAGTTGTTCACCAGAAGGATATGTTAAACCTTTGCCGGTCAATTGTCTGATCTCTGCTAAATTGCCGGGGGCAAAGGTGTTGAATAGCAAAGTCCCGTTGGGCGAAAGCATTCCGGCCAGTTTATGAAGGAATTGTACAGGCTCCTTCATCCATTGAAATGCGGAAGCGGATGCGATCAGGTCGAAGCGACCGGGAAAGTCGATCTCTTCCGCATTTCCGGCGATAAAGAGTGGTGACTGTCCGGGGAACAGGGAGGCTACTTTCTCCCGGCAACCGTCACAGATATCGTTCAGATACCATTCGTCGATAACGCAACTTTCTTTCAAAAGACGGGTGAAACCGCCCGTTCCGCAACCAATTTCAAGGGCACGCTGGAAATGGATGCCGGTGTAACGCGATAATATACCGGTGAGTTTCCGGCAGATTTGTTGCTGTGCATCGGCATGCAGGTCGTAACTATCCAGCGCGCGGCTGAAGCGAGTTATAATTCGTTCCACTGTTTCCATAAATAAAAAGGATAATGAGGTGCTGTGATTTCTATTACCGGGCAACGTCCGTTCCAGTAGTTGCGTTGATTGGCAGCCGGAAAGATATGATCGTCCGAGCTTATAATGGCACGTGTCCATTGTATAGATGTCGTGTCGTCTGCATTTGTCATTGATTGCCCATTACAAAGATTGTAAATATGTTGTAGCTCGTCTTTAACCTCTTCCAGCGGGCGGGCAGGAAATTTCTCGTATTGTGCGAGTATATCCCGGCTGCCGCACATTCGTCGGTTGAAACGTTTCATACCTTCGGCTGTCAGGTTGTCGAGTGTTCCCCGGAAGATGTTTTCCGGGATACCGAAGTTGTCGTCTATCGGCCGGGGCGTGCCGTTGATGGCGGTAGCTATGGTTAGTGCGTATTTCCCGGCTAAAGCCAGTTCTGCCATACGCACTCCCATGGACCAGGCAATCAGATGGATTTCCTTATAGCTGCTTAGGTCTTCATGGAATGTCATGTCCCTGTAATCATAACAGAGCATGATATCCGTTCCATTCTCTGCTTTCAGTCCGATAAATGCTTCAGGCGAAGCGGACCAGCCTGCAAAGAAGAGAAGCAGACAGGGATGGGAGCTATTGAGTTGTTTTTCTATTTTCATATTTCTTTTATCAGTTGGGTGAGTTGCGCAGTGGTTATATCCGCTGTCAATGAGAAGCGTATCCGTGCCGTTCCTTTCGGAACCGTGGGCGGACGGACGGGGAGACAATAGAAGCCTTTGCGTTGCAACTCTTCGGCTTTGCTGATGCAATCGTTATTTTCTCCGATTATATAAGGGATGATATGGCTTTCGCTGATTTCTCCTCCTTTGCCTTCGAGGGCATCGGAAAGCAGATGGCTCGTCAGGGTGAGTTCTTCACGCAGGGAGGAAAATTCCGGAAGCCGTTCGAAGATGAAACGTGTCCAGGCTATCTGTGCTGGAGGCAGGGCAGTGCTGAATATCAGCGGACGCATGCAGTTGACCAGATATTCCCGGATGGTCCGGCTACAGACCACATAGGCGCCCATAGAGGCAAGCGCTTTACCGAAAGTGCCGACCAGCAGGTCTATATCGCGGATACAATCCTGTTCTTCGGCTATTCCGAGACCATTTTTACCGCGTACACCGATTGCATGGGCTTCGTCGACATAGAGGCAAACGTTCGGATAGCTTTTCTTCAATTCCACCAAGCGACGGAGGTCCGCAACGTCGCCATCCATGCTAAAGATACTTTCTGTTACGATAAATAACTGTTCGTATTGACCGGCATTCTTCTTTAATAATGTTTCCAACTGATTGTAATCATTATGGCGGTATCGTTGGAAAGGGGCGCCGCTGAGCAGTATCCCGTCAATGATGCTGGCATGTACCAGTTTGTCGGCAAGGATGAGAGTTTGCTTATCGGCCAAAGCCGGCAGTATTCCGGTATTGGCATGATAACCGCTGTTGAAAAGCAAAGCAGCTTCCCGGTTGAAGCGTTCGGCCATCAACTGTTCTAGTTCTGTATATACCGTAAAATTCCCGGTCAGCAGGCGGGAAGAAGAGGAGGAGAGAGGATAACCTTTTTCCTTCCATTCTTCAAAGAAAGCCTCTCTCAGATCAGAGCGGGATGCCAATCCCAGGTAATCGTTGGAGGAGAGGTTTAGCATAACCTGCCTGTCTCTTTCTATCCAGTTGCCAGTGTGGACGATATCCGGTAAGCTGCGCAGGTTCCCCGCTTCATTTAATTGTTTTAATATCAGAGTGTAATCTTTCATTGTTTATTCCTTTATGCACTTCAATACCCCCGAAGTCAGAACCGTCAGCTCTTCCGGTCGGATGATAAACGGCGGCATTAAATAAACTAACCTGCCGAATGGGCGGACCCAAATGCCTGCTTCCACAAAGCGACGTTGAAGGATTGCCATATTGACCGGTTCTTTCATTTCAATCACCCCGATGGCTCCGAGTACCCGTACTTCCTTTACATTTTCAAAAGATTCTGCCGGCGCCAGTTCATGACGAAGTTGTGTTTCGATGGCGCTGACTTTCTCTTTCCATCCGCTTTCCAGAAGCAGGGAGACAGAAGCAGAGGCAATAGCACAGGCCAGCGGGTTTCCCATAAAGGTCGGGCCATGCATAAAGCAACCGGCCTCACCGGAACAAATAGTGGTAGCCACCCGTGTCGTAGTCAGCGTGGCCGAGAGTGTCAGATATCCTCCGGTCAAGGCTTTGCCGATACACATGATATCCGGAACGACGCCTGCATGTTCCCAGGCAAAGAGTTTTCCGGTACGGCCGAATCCGGTCGCTATTTCATCAAAGATCAGCAATACATTGTATTGTTCGCATAACTCTTTGGCACGGACCAGAAAAGTCGGTGAGTAGAAATACATTCCTCCGGCTCCCTGTACGATAGGTTCCAGTATCAGGGCGGCGATATCATCAGCATGTTGTTTCAGCAAATCTTTTAATGGAGTCATGGCATCTTCGTTCCATTCTTCATTGAACTTTACGGAAGGTTGAGGAATAAAGTATTGAACGGGAAGGCTTCCGGCAAATATCCCGTGCATGCCTGTGACGGGGTCGCAGACAGACATTGCATGCCAGGTGTCTCCATGGTATCCGCTGCGGATTGTGGCAAATGCGTGCTTCCCGGTCTTCCCTTCGGATTGCCAGTATTGGATAGCCATCTTCATCGCTACCTCGACGGCTACCGAACCACTGTCGGCAAAGAATATCTTTTCCATCTCCTGAGGAAGGATTGCCAGTAGTTTTTGGGCCAGTTCGACGGCCGGTTCATGCGTAATGCCGCCGAACATGATATGACTCATCTTATCCATTTGCTTTTTAGCGGCAGCGTTCAGGACCGGATGATTGTATCCGTGAACGGCCGCCCACCAGGATGACATTCCGTCTATGAGGCGTCTGCCGTCTGCCAGAATGATATTCACACCTTCTGCACCGGCAACCGGATAGACGGGAAGCGGGTCGATTGTCGAGGTATAGGGATGCCATACATGCTCCCTGTCGAATTGCAATAATTCTTCTGTTGTCATAAATTTGTATGTGTTATCCGACCCAGTCGGTTTCTTCTGTTAATGAATAGCCGGCTTCGGTAAAGAGTATTTTGTCTTCCTCTACCTGGCTGCCGATGGTTGTCAGCAAGTCGCCGATGATTGCTGCGTTTATACCTATATATAAGGCTTTCCGTTGTGTCTCCTTACTCAACAGTGAACGTCCTCCCGAGAAACGGAGGTAAGCCTCCGGGTTGATAAAACGGAATAAAGCAATAGTTGTGAGAAACTCTTCTTCCGATAATTGGGGAGTGCCGGCAAGCGGAGTTCCCGGTATCGGTTGTAGCAGGTTTAAGGGGATGGAATGTACTTGTTCTTTTTGGAGTAACAGGGCCATCTCTATCCGTTGTTCCATGGTTTCCCCCATGCCGATGATACCGCCGGAACAGATGCGGAAACCTTCTTCGCGTGCCATATGAATTGTTTCGAGTTTCTGCTCGATTGTATGAGTGGTACATAGGGTTCGGAAGTGGGAGGGAGCGGTTTCGATATTGCAATGATAGTTTTCGACACCGCTTTCACGCAGTTCTTTTAACTGTTCTTTGTTCAAAAGACCCAGGGAAGCACAGCATTTGATGTCGCTCGCCTGTTTGATATAGCGGACGGTTTCTGTTAATTTCCTGATTTCTCCGTCTGATAAACGTTTACCGCTGGTAACCAATCCGAAGCGTTCGATTCCCTGTTGGCGATTGTGTAGTGCCTGATGAACACATTCTTCGGCCGGTAGTAAGGGATACAGGGCGACAACTGTGTTATAATGTCCGGACTGCGCACACCATTTACAGTTCTCGCTGCAATTCCCGCTTTTGGCATTGATGATGGAGCAGGTATCGAATTTATTTCCCATGAAGTGACGTGTGATTTGATGGGCGGCCTTATATAAAGCCTCTTTATCGGGAGATTGAGATAAGGCGACGGCCTGTTCCTCATTGATGGTTCCCCCTTCAATAACAATCTGTTTAAGTGTTTCAATCATATTGGTTGTCTTTTATGAAATAGAAAAGCGGGAAGTCTCAGCATAACTGAAACTTCCCGCTTTAGGATATATACATATAATAATGTAGGCAAACGAACCCGCTGCCGATGTCTGTTTTACCGTCTGTAAAGAGAATAGAAGAAGTAACATCTGTGAAAGCCACGATATAGCTTCCGCACACGATTGTTCCTGCAAAAGTTCAGTCTCTTTCTTTGCTTCTTCCGCACCGATTTGTCCGGTCAATAATACAGACGAATGATTGGAACCGTTTTTAATCTGGAATCTTTCTGCCACATTAGAAGAAAGTTGCCCGATCGTAACAGCCCTGCCCAGACTGAAGAATGCAGCATACCCCTTCCGGCTCCATCTTTTGAACCGGAAAGTCTTTTGTTTGAGATATGTCTGCTGCAACTTCATCTGTTAGCTTTTATTATTTAGCTACTTTTTCCAGACGTTTCATGATAGAGAAGATGAACAGTGCCGACAGCAAACAGCATACGATCAATACGCTCCATACCATCCACAACTGCATTCCGCCCCACAGATAACCGATGATAGCCACCAGATAGTTACCGATAGCCGTAGCTACGAACCATCCTCCCATCATCATACCTTTATATTTAGGAGGTGCTACTTTCGATACGAATGAGATACCCATCGGTGAAAGCAACAACTCTGCGAAAGTCAATACCAGATAGGTCGATATCAGCCAGTTCGGCGAAACCAGAACATCGGCAGAGATACCATTGGCTTCAACAGCTGCCGGAGTAGGCAATCCTAAAGAACCCAACGCCATGATAAGGAAACCGCAGGCTGCAATCACCATACCGATACCGATCTTACGCGGTGCAGACGGCTCTTTCTTTTTCTTTGCCAGATATCCGAATACGGCCAGCGATACCGGAGTCAGCACGATTACAAAGAACGGGTTGAACTGCTGGAAGATCTGCGGCAGGATACTGACCGTTGAATCCATAGAACTGTAACTCCATCCCAGTAAGCCAAGCATGATGACAAGGACAAGCCCTGAGATTCCTTTTGCTTTGCCTGTTTTTGACTGGAACAAAGAGAATCCTGCATAAACAACAACCAGCAGGAAAGTAAGGTTTACGATATTGAATCCTAAACGATCCAATCCCGTCACGGCCTGTGCGGTATAGTCGCGTGCAAAGAATGTCAGTGTCAAACCATTCTGGTGGAAGGCCATCCAGAAGAAAATAACTACGGCAAATACCAGCAATAATGCCTGGATACGTGCTTTTGTCTGTTCCGGTGTCAGTTCTTCTTCCTGTACATTAGCCGGTTTAGCTTGTTTAGAGTTGTAATCGGCATGCTTGAATGTCGGACGGAACACTACATAGATCAACATGGATACGATCAGAGAGATACAGGCAATAGCAAAACCATAGTTGTAAGCCTCTGATAATTTGTCAATATAAGTAGTACAGAATGTCGCTGTATCACCAACGAAGTTCTGGGCAGCCTGTAAGCCGCTCAGGGTTGTTGCTCCTTCTTCAGTAATCGTTCCGTTCAGGAATTGATGGGCCAGTGATGGAAGTTGAGGTACATAAGTGAATCCGGCTTTTCCCAACATCTTGTTAGTGATCATGGTAGCCGCAGTCGGAGCATACATGGCACCGATGTTGATAGCCATATAGAAGATACTGAAAGCAGTATCACGTTTAGCTTTATACTCAGGAGCATCATACAGATTCCCTACCATTACCTGCAAATTCCCCTTGAACAAACCCGTACCACAGGCGATTAGGGCTAAAGCACCGAACATCAATATTTTTCCGGTAGAGGAAGGGGTGGGAATAGATAACAGTACATATCCGATAAACATGACAACAATACCTGTTGTTACCATTTTACCATAACCGAATTTATCGGCAAGAATACCTCCGATGAGTGGCATAAAATACACTGCTGCTAAGAAAGAACCGAAGATGGTCGATGTCTCGGCGGCTGTGAAGCCGAACTTAGCTTGTAAGAATAAAGTAAAAATTGCGAGCATCGTATAATACCCGAAACGCTCGCCGGTATTCGCTAAGGCTAACGCGTATAAACCTTTAGGTTGTCCTTCAAACATAGAAATTTAAATTAGATTATTATTGAATTATTTGTTTTATGGCGCCGGTCTCCGGATAGAAATAGACTTTCACCGGAGCTTTTTTATCTTCGAACATAACAGGAGCAAGCCCTTCGCGTGAACCGAATTGCGTAATTTGTGCGTCTCCTTTATATAGTGTTTTCTTGTTCATGCTGATTTCAATACTAGCTTTGCCGGGTACATTATAAACAATGCCTTTCAATGATTTTTCCTTCTTTTCGGCTTCTTTCGGGTCGAGCACCGGAGCACGTTCGGTCGCTTTTAAATTCATATAGACCGGGACACCTCCGAGGTCGTCTGCATCGACGATACCCATCAAATTGGAGAAGCGGAATAAAACTTCTTTTTCCAGATTATCGTAAGGGGTAATGCTCACTTCGTAATGAGAAGTTTCTTTGGTAAGGATACCGGTAAACAGGTTGGTCAGCGCCTTTTCCTGTTCTTCTAACTGTTGGATAACCAGCTTCATCGCTTCACCGTCGGGTGGAAGATTATCTGCATCTCCGGTCAGGATATTCAAACGGCTTTCACGGATACGGTAGATTTGTTTGGCGGCAACTTCTGCCTGCCTGGCTGTAGAGCCTGCCATCAGCAACTCTTCCGAAAAGACGGAGGCATCCGTCACTTTAGCCGGTCCCTGGCCATTTTTCTTTATTGTCTCAAGTTCTGATTCTTCCGGTGTATATTCTGCATTGATGGAACACAGGAGGCCGTCTTCCGTCAGATAAGCGTAAGGGGCAACTGTACCACTTTTAAATTCAACGATATAAGTGTTGTCCGGGTCGGGTATTCCTTTGTTTACCAACGATAGTTTTCCTAACTCATAGTATACCTTATCTTCCGTTATCGCATCTTTCACTCCTAAGTATTTTTCTGCATACTTGTAGTAAGGACCGGCTTTGCAGGTAACCTTTGTAACTTCTGCATCAACGATCAGTTGTGTTTTTGGCAATGAGTAGGTAATACCGAAATTATTAGCTTTAACAGCGTTTTTCTTTACCACTTTGGTTTGTGCCATGAGCGGTATGCTAAACAAAAGACATGCTATTGTGATCAGATTTTTCATATCTAAACAAATTATTTATCTCAATTATGATTGTACAAAACTATGAAATATTTTGTTAGAAACCAACCTTAGAACCTTCTTTTAGACTTTTGTAATGCAGATGAGCAGTATGATTATGGCACTTTAGTTGGGGAGGGATAAAAAAATCATAGTTAATGTTTTGGTTAAGGGAGAACAACTCATGAGTGGAAAAGGAGATCGAGATATAGAGGGGTCGGTTAAATCGCCCTCATGAGTTGTATATAAACATAAATTTAGCGCGTTTAATGCTTATTCTATTTCTATAATGAAAGAGCCGGTAAGATATCCGTATCTATGCACTAATTCCAATGTATATTCACCATTCTCAAGATTTAATGGAATAGTATATACTTGTGGACCAGAGGCTGATACGCATTCTTCATAGACTACCATACCTGTATTATCTTTTACCTGAATAGTCAGGTTGCTAAGCGGACTGGTAAATTCGATTGTCAGATCTTGTCCTTCTATTGAAGCTGTAGGAGGTGCCGGAAAGATAGATTTAATATCCTGAGGACCCCATTTACCTTTAGTCGGGATATTATCTGCATACATGTTTTGAGCACAGAATGCTCCACATATTACTAAAAATAAAGCTGTGATGAACTGTCTCATAATCTTAATTAATTTAATTGTCGGTTGATAAAATTGAAAATGCCTTACAAATGTATAACCCATATTGGAATATAGATTATATTTTTGTTGACAAAATGTTGACAATTGATAAGCTGTTATAAATCAGCTATAAACTGGTCGAATTTTTCGGTGTTTTCAGGCTCATGTGTCAATTTTTTATACAGTCTTTTCCGGCATTGTGTGACTCCGGAGCTTGTTAATCTCATCAATGATGCAATCTTTTTAACAGGAATGCCAATTTTGACCAGGTAACAGACTCGTAATTCTTCAGTAGAGACATATGGAGATAAGTCAAAAATACGTTTTGAGAAATCGGAATAAGTCGCATCGATCAGTAAACCCAGTTCTGACCATTCGCTTTCCGTAAGTCCGGTTTCGGTCTTATGTATTTTGATATATAAAGCAGACTTTTTGAGATCATGTTCTAATATCTCTAATGTATTTTGTTTTAAAGAGATTTGTCTGTTCTCCATTTCCAGCATTAGCTTTTGGGTTTCGAACAGTTGTTTTTTTACGTCACTCAGCGTTTCCTGTCCGTTGGAGAGTGCGTTTTCCAGATATTTGATCTGTTGTTTATTATCTTCTATATGTTGTTGGCTTTGTTTGTATTGTTGCTCTTTCAGGTCAAGTAGCTTTTTCTTTTTCTTCTGTTCTTTTTTGAAAAAGAAAAAGCCGGTGAGAAACAGAAAGACCGTGATGATCAGTATTTGATATATTATGATCATTTGTCTGGCTGCCTCTTGTTCATACTTTAGTTTCTCATCTGCTATGTGTTGGTAGTTGAACATGCTCTGTGTCATGCGTATATTTTCATAATGAGAGTTGACCCTGATTGAATCCCTCAGTTGTTCATAATGGTCCCAATACTTGAAATAGTCTGTAAAGTCGGATTTCTTTCTTTTTATCTGGGCTAAAAAGTATAAACTGCCTGCCTGGGTATAGATATTGGGACTCTGTAAACTTTGGCTCAAATAGTATTGGGCAGAATCGTATTGTGCTGTTTTTAATAAATATTCTCCGTATGTTAGAAATAAATGGTATTCCAGACTGGGAGTAAAGCAAGTTTGTATTGATTTTTGTATGCAATCGCCCGCTTCTTCATATTGACCGATTTTCATGTATAAACTACCTAAATCATTGTATAAAGAAGATGAACTTTCAGGGGTGGCTGTTTTTATCGCTTGCTGATAATAATATATAGCACTATCCAATTGTTGTGTTTCTGTAAAGACACGGGCAGTATTGCGCAGAGCGAGAGATATTCTGGTTGAGTCGTTACTCCCTTCCAAAAGAGATAGTGTTTTTTTGTAAAGTGGTAACGCTGTTTCGTAAATATCCTGATAAGAATAAAGCGTTCCGAGGCTATTGTTTATTTTTATAAGCAGGTCTGTGGAGTTCAGGCTTTCACCTAATTCCAATGCTTTCAAATAGGCTTGTTGTGCTTGTAAGGCATCCTGCATATCGAAATAGGTTCTTCCCATATAATAATATGATAACGCCAGTGAGGCAATATCATTATGGTTTTCATAATAAGTGACGGCCTTTTTTATCAATGAGTCGGAAGTAATTGTAATATAGTTTTTATCCAAAGCCTGCGTAAACAGCAGGCAATAAGAGGCATATTCCCTGTTTGATAATGTTTCGGGTGATGGTATCTTGTTGAGAATGGCCAGCGCACTGTCGGGAAGTGTTTCCATCAATTTTTCTGCCTGCAATAGTTCTGATGAGGCAGAACTTCTCTTGGAACAGGAAGAAAAGCACAGGATACAGATTAGTAGAAAGTATAAAATAATATTTCGGGGTTTACTTGTCATTTGCGTATATTTGGTGGCCGAATATATCGCTTTTTTTTGAAACAGAAGTTGATAATGAATGTTATATTTTGGAAGTTATTCGGGAAGGATGATTAGCGTATTGAATATTAAGCAGAGTCTGGCTGTATAAAAAAGTAGCCGGACCTGAATAGGGGCCGGCTACCGGTATAAATGGAAAATAACTTTATCTGTTTATTTGATTTGTTTGAATGCTTTTCCGAGCATATCGGTGATGTCTCCGGCAATCATACTTTCTTCCGAACGGTAAACAGCTGCCAGGTCGCCAGCCGTGCCATGAAGGAAAACTCCTGAAACAGCAGCCGTTTCGGGTTCTGCCCCTTGAGCCAGCAGTCCTAGAATAATGCCGGTCAGGACATCGCCGCTGCCGGCTGTCGCCATGCCCGGATTGCCACAGCTGTTGAAATATACGTTGCCGCTTGCCGTGCAGGTTGCTGTATAAGTGCCTTTAAGTACTACACACAGTTTATGTTCGATAGCAAAAGACTGTGCTTTCTTCAGGCGCTCGAACATGCTGTTGCTTTCTCCGGCGATACGGTCGAACTCCTTCGGATGCGGTGTGAGGATGCTGCGCGGAGGAATGCGGTTCAATAAATCTTTATTGGAAGCGATCAGGTTTAATGCATCGGCATCCAGCACGACCGGCTTGTCGGTTGTCTGCAACAGACGTTCCAGGGCGGCGGCCGATTCGAGATGTTGTCCTAATCCAGGTCCTACACCGATAGCGGAATAGATGGATATTTCGGGCACGGTCGTGAAATAGTCGGCATGCGGATCGAAGCTGATCATGGCTTCCGGAAAAGCTGCCTGCATAATGACTTCGCCACGTTGCGGGATATGCACGGTCAGTAATCCCGTGCCGCTTCTCAGGCATGAACGGGCGGCAAGCAGGGCGGCTCCCATCTTTCCCTTGCTTCCGGCAATGAGCAATGCGTGACCGAAAGTCCCTTTATGGGAGAATTTATCGCGGGGCTGGAATACTTCGGAGATATCGTCTTCCGTCACCATCATATAGGGAGTAGACGTGTTATCGACGATATCCGGGTGAATACCGATGTCCAACACTTTCCACTCACCGACATACTGAGCATTTTCGGGGAAGAAGAAAGCCAGTTTCGGGAATCCGAATGTCAGCGTCAGGCTTGCCCTTACGATAGAATCCGGATCATTCGTCTGGTTATTCTCCCCGAACAATCCGGAGGGAATATCGATAGATACGATCGTAGCATCCGACTGGTTGATATATTTTACCATTGCAGCAAAACCGCCGGTCAACGGACGGTTCAGGCCGGAACCGAACAAACCGTCGATCACGACATCGCGGTCGGTCAGTACCGGAGGAACGAAGTCGGCTACCACTTCGGTAAATTCAACCTTCTCCAATCCGAGTATCCGTTGCTTGTTCATCTCACAATCAAAAGAAAGATGCTCGGTCGGGTTGAACAGATAAGTTTCAACCCTGTAACATTCGTCCTTCAATAGCCGTGCGATAGCGAGTGCGTCGGCACCATTGTTTCCCTGTCCGGCAAATACGATGATACGGGTTTGCTTGGAGTAACGGCGGCAAAATTCGTGCACGAAGACCGTTGAGGCGCGTTCTACTAAGTCGATAGAACTGATCGGTTCGTTCTGGATTGTGTATTGATCGAGTTCTTTTACTTTGTCTGTTGGAAATATCTTTATCATAACTGTAGGATATCAGAAGTTTATTCAGCATACAAATGTATAACAAACTTTGCTATGTTGTTCCCCCTTTTTTAAAAAGGAAAGGAAGCATTTTCGCCAATCAGGCGAAAGTAAGCAGGAAACGGCTTCCTTTCCCTGCTTCCGAGATAACGGTCAGGCTGCCTTTGTGCATATACATGATCTGCCGGGAAATACTGAGTCCGATACCGGAACCGACAGGCTTGGTCGTAAAGAACGGTATGAAGATGCGCTCCTGGACGTCTGCCGGAATGCCTGTCCCATTATCGCTGACCTGAATATAGTTTTTACCTTCCGCATTGATCCCTGCCGATAGTTCTATCCGGGGATTCTCACATTCCTGTGTCGCATCCAGCGCATTTTTTATCAGATTGATCAGTATCTGTTCGATCAGAGCTTTGTCGGCGATGACCTGTAAATGCGATGCCGAAGGCAGGACTTTTATGCTATCCGTTTCCTTCCTGAATAGCAGGGCGACATTGTCGAGCAAGCTGTCAACAGGTATGATTTCGGGGGAGGGGGTAGGAATGCCGGTCACTTTTCTATAGTTCTCAACGAAGCGGACCAGGCCGCTGCTTCTCCGGAAGATGGTGTCGACAGCCTGATGTATCTCTTCGCGTTCCTCGTCCGTGATAGGATCCGAAGTCTGTTTGCTTTTCAATAACTCGGAGAGGGATACGATCGGTGTCATGGAATTCATGATCTCATGTGTGAGAACCCGGATGAGCTTCTGCCAGGCTTCCGTCTCTTTATTTTCCAGTACCGAGCGGATATTCTTCATGCTGACGACGGTAAGCGGCTTGTTCAATACCACGAATGACATGGATGACAGGATCAGTTGCGAGTAATCTTCCTGGCGGCGGACTTGCAGGATAGACAGTTCACCGGGATGCAGGATGCGCAGCCGGGCAGGAAGTTCCGGATGGTAAGCTGCCAGATCGTCTATCGTTTCGGCAAAGTTCAGGCCGGTTTGTATTTTGGCTGCCTGGTTCATCCATTCGACCTGTCCCGTTTCGGGAGAATAAACGAAGACGGAGAGGTCGATATGATTGGCCAGTGCCTGGAAATATTGCAGTTGGCTTTCCTTTTGCTGAAGATGTTTCTTATAGAATTGCAAAGCCTCTTCCACCGCTTCGGTCAGTTCTTGCGGGAGGGCATCCGACGATTCCTGGGGTGCTGCACCCGAGGAAAGGAAGTCGGAATAACGTACCGACCAGACAAAATGCCGGAATAACCGGTCGCTCCGTTCCATCTGCCGGAGCAGGTACCAGGCTTCTATCAGGAGAATCATGCCGGCAATGAAAGCGGAAATATAAAACTGTCCCGCCACCAAAAAGGCAAGAACCAGGCTGGTGATTACTATTAAAAGGATCAGCCCGATAGCTTTTTTCGAGTATTGTTTCATAAACCGTATTTTTCCAGTCGCCTATATAAAGATGTACGCGTAATACCTAAGAGGTCGGCAGCCTGTGTCAGGTTTCCGGAGCAATGATGCAAAGCCTCCTGTATGGTTTTCTTTTCCAGTTCTTCCAGGTTGAACTTTTCTTCCTTTTCGTGGTAGCTGGAAACGGGGGTACGGAGCATGAAGTCGTCGTACTGCAACTTTTTTTGGTCGGAAAGGATGACGGCCCGTTCAATGACATGTTGCAGTTCGCGGACGTTGCCCGGCCAGTTGTATTGTTTCAGAAGCTGACGCGCCTCCCGTGAGAAGCCTTCGATCTCTTTTTTATATTTATGGCTGTACCGTTTCAGGAAATGATCCGCCAGGAGAGAAATGTCGTTTCCCCTTTCCCGTAAGGGAGGAATGAAAATCTCGATCGTATTGATGCGGTAAAGCAGGTCCTGCCGGAAACTGCCGTCCTGTACAGCGGTATGGAGGTCGGTATTGGTTGCGCAGATCAGCCGGACATTGATAGAAGTCTCTTTGGTCGATCCCAGGCGGTTTATCTTCTGCTGTTCGATTACCGTAAGCAGTTTGGATTGGAGCATAAGCGGCAGGTTTCCGATCTCGTTCAGAAAGAGCGTGCCACCGGATGCGATCTCGAAACGTCCCGACTTACTTTTATTTGCATCCGTAAAAGCCCCTTTTTCGTAGCCGAACAGTTCGCTTTCAAACAGGTTGTGCGGGATGCTTCCCAAGTCGATAGGCACGAAAGCCTCCTGGTTGCGTGACGATTGTTTGTGGAGCGTATAGGCGATCAGGTCTTTTCCCGTCCCGTTTTCGCCCTGCAAAAGAATGTTGGCATCCGCGTTCTTCAACTTTTCTACCGTCTTGAATATCTTTTCCATGGCGGGAGATTCGCCGATCACTTCCAGCTCCGGTTCCGTCGTGGTGAGGACGGACTTCTGTTCTTTCAGCGTCTGCACTTCTCCGCGCCGCAGGCTGAGTTCGAGTGCCGACGAGATGGTTGCCAGCATCTTCTCGTTCTGCCAGGGCTTAGGGATGAAATCGGTGGCTCCCGCTTTGATAGCGCGGACGGCCTTTTCCGTATCCGAATAGGCAGTGATCAGGATGACGACAGTCTCGGGAGATATTTCGCGGATGCGTTCCAGCCAGTAAAAGCCTTCTTTTCCGCTGACGGCATCTGCCGTGAAATTCATATCGAGCAGGATGACATTGTATTTGGTGGTCGATACGAGCCGGTTGATCTCTTTAGGGTTCGTGCAGGTCGTAACACTTTCAGCCAAAGGGCGAAGCAGCATTTTCAGCGTAAAGAGAATGTCTTCGTTGTCGTCGATAACTAATATTTTTCCTTGTCGTACTGCCATTCGTTCTTTATGTATTGATTAGAAGTTCCAAACTTAGGTAAAATTTCCGGATAGCCGGTCAAGAATGTACCAATTATTGGCAATGAAAAGAGTTGGCTTTTCTTATATATCGGAGTTGACTATCGGTGAAATACCGTACGGAATCGTATAGGAAATTGTACGATATCGTACGGTTGTTATTGTTTTCGTCTATCAGATTGGTTGATTAATAGTTGCTTAATAGAATGGCATGAATGTTGCATGTTTATAAAAGAATGAAATAACCTTATGTCGGGAAGCCTGTTTTATGGCAATAACTGAACAGTAGGTTTTGCAAGTTCAGACAGGGAAGTTTCATCTTTTTTCAAAGGTGTAAGCTATTGTTTCATCATAATGAAACACTTGTTTCTATAAAGTGAAACAGTTGTTTCTTCAGTAAGAAACTCTTTTGGGAATATAAGGGGTTAATGAACAGGTACGGGGCTGGGGAAATGTGTACTTGCGAAGTTGAAATGAATAATAGAATGAATTGATAAAAGAAATAACCATGTTTAAACATTATGTGAAAGTAGCCATCCGGCAGATAAAGCGGAGTTTTCTGTTTTCATCTATCAATATGCTGGGATTTGTGTTGGGGATGACAGCCGCTTTCCTGATCTATCTCTGGATAGTGGATGAGCTGACATTTGAAGATTTTAATAAGAACGGGGATTATATTTACCGGGTGATCCGTGAAGAGCAGTCTGCAAAAGGCCAGGTTCCTTCTACGGTTACCCCGCTTAGCGAAGTGTTTCGGAAGAATTTTTCGAAGGTGGAGAATGCGACCTTTATAAAGTATGGTGGTAAATATGATATTTACGCCGGGGATGTAGGAGTTGAGGCTAACTATGGATATGTCGATACGACATTCTTTGATGTATTCAGTTTTCCGGTTGTGGCAGGCGATCCGTCCCTGCTGAAGAAAGACCCTCAGATGGTCGTGCTCTCAGAGGCGATTGCGGAGAAGCTGTTCGGTAAAACATCGGCTATAGGAAAAGAGGTCACCTGTAAATTCAATAAAAAATATTATAAGGTAGCGGCGGTATTGAAAGTGCCCCGCAAGAGTCATATACAGTTTGAGGTACTGGCAAGTTGGGATTCTTATTTGTGGGACGAAATAAAAGATGAACTTTGGGGATTCTCGGAGAGGATGCACGTTTTTATCCAACTAAAGAAAGGAACCTCTTTGACGGATGCCGACCGGCTGGCCATGCGCGACCTCTGGGTGAAGCATTCGCAATGGGGAAAGCCCCTGGCCTTCCAACCGTTGAAAGATATCCATCTGCGCACAGCATTTAAGGAACCCAACGATGTGTATAATCACGGGAATATGCAGCAGATTTACCTTTTTGCGGCGTTGGCTGCCCTGATCATTTTTATGGGGGCATTTAATTTTATGACTTTATCGACTGCCCGTGCTTCTTTGCGTTCCAAGGAGATAGGCGTCCGGAAGGTGAACGGGGCGAAAAGGAAGAAGCTGATCACACAGTTCCTGTCGGAAAGTCTGGTGCAGGCTTTTATCTCGTTGCTGTTGGCGCTGGCGCTGACGGAATTGCTGTTGCCATTTTTTAATATGTTTGTTGAGAAGGATATTACTTTGCAATTCAATTGGCAGACCTTGTTGTTTGTGCTGTTCGGTATTGTCGGAGTCGGTTGCCTGGCAGGCTCTTTTTCTGCATTCTATATGTCGTCGTTCAGTCCGCTGCTGGCCTTCAAGGGAGGGCAGGCGACCGGTAAGAAGGGGAGATTGATCAAAGGGCTGGTCTGTCTACAGTTCGTAATCGCGATAACCATGATTATTTGTACGACTATCATATTCAAGCAACTCCATTATTTGCAGAATGCCGATCTGGGATTGAATAAGGAACATCTGATTGAGGTCGATGTTTTGGACTGGCGCCGGGGAGCAGACGGTTTCAAGCAGGAGATACTTAAAAATCCGTATGTGAAGAGTGTGGCGTTGGGTGTGGAGATAACCAACTACCTGCAAGGATATAGCTTTGAAGAAAATATGTTCAGGTGGGAAGATGAGAACGGGAAAACAGACTCGGTGAAGATGGTAGGAATGGTCGGAGACAGCGACTTTATTCCAACATTGGGGTTGACATTGTTGAAAGGAGAAACGTTCGGCTCAAATCCCGACCATTACTGGGATGGCTCTTATGCACAAGAATCGCCGATCGTTATCAATGAAACGGCATGGAAGATGCTGAAAGTAGAGAATCCGGTCGGTATGCTGCTGGCTGGCGGTGGCATCGGCATTCGTAATTCCAGGGTCGTTGGTGTTGTGAAAGACTTTAACTTCCAGCCGTTGCGGGAGAAGATAAAACCTGCATTCTTTTATTATACGGTTCAGTTGTTTAATTATATGTATGTTCGGATCTCGGCAGAGAAACAGGCGGAGACTCTGAAGTTCCTGAAAGAGAAATATGAGGAGGCACGTCCGGATATGCTCTTTAATTACCGTTTCCTGACGGATGTTCTGAATGAGAATTATACCCGCGAACGGCAACAAAGCCAGATGTTCCTGATCTTTACCGTGTTGGCTATTATCGTGGCGATGATGGGTGTGTTCGGTCTGGTGACTCTTTCAACGGTACAGCGAACGAAGGAGATCGGTGTCCGGAAAGTGAACGGTGCGCATTCCGACCGTATTGTCCGTATGTTTTGCCGGGAATATGCGATTTGGGTAGGCATTGCCTTTGTGGTCGCCTGTCCGCTCGGCTACCTGTTCATGCTGAGATGGCTGAGTGGCTTTGCTTATCAGACAACGATCAGTTGGTGGCTTTTCCCGCTATCGGGCGGCATTATCCTGCTGATAACGCTGTCGACCGTTATAGCGCAGACCTGGCGTGCCGCATCCAGGAACCCGGTACAATCATTACGGTATGAATAAAATAACAATAAATAAGAACGATATGATTAAGCATTATATAAAAGTAGCCATCCGGTTGATAAAACGGAGCTTTCTGTTTTCGTCTATTAATATGTTGGGATTCGTGCTGGGAATGACAGCCGCTTTCCTGATTTATCTCTGGATAGTGGATGAGCTGACATTCGAAGATTTCCACAGGAACCGCGACTCTGTCTACCGGGTGATTGCCGTAGACCGGAAAGACGGTGGGGAAATGAAAGAATCAGCTTACACGGTGGCCCCGTTGAGTAAAGCATTACGGGAGGAGTTCCCACAGATGGAGAATGCAACCTTTGTGCTCAACTTCGGTATGCTGAACCTTCATTCGGGAGCAAATCTGATCGAAGCGAAGTATACATTTGTGGATACGGCCTTCTTTGATATGTTCAGTTTCCCGGTGATAGCGGGCGATCCCGCCCTGATGAAGAAATACCCGCAGCAGATCGTGCTGGCGGAGTCTACGGCAAAGAAGTTGTTCGGAGATTCTCCGGCTGTCGGTAAAGATGTCACCTGTCTGTTTCTGGGGCAAGTTCACCGTTATAAAGTGGCGGCAGTTCTGAAGGTGCCCCGTAAAAGCCATATCCGGTTTGAAGTGTTGCTGAGTGAACAGGCCTATTTTGAACCGCTGAGCTGGGATTTTGCGGAAGGAACGAATGTATATATCCAGTTGAGGAAAGGCGCCGTATTGTCGGAAGCTGACCGGAAGGCTATGGGCCGTACCTGGATAAATCAGCGGGAAGACGGGAGGCCGTTGGAGTTCCAGCCATTGAAAGATATTCATTTACATACCTCATTTAAAGACCCGTCGGTCGATAATTACGGAAATATGTCGCAAATCTGGTTGTTTATGGCGTTGGCCCTGTTGATTATTTTTATGGGGGCATTCAACTTTACCACTTTGTCGACTGCCCGTGCATCACTGCGTTATAAGGAGATCGGTGTCCGGAAGGTGACAGGGGCGAAACGGAAGATGCTGATTACGCAGTTCCTGTCCGAGAGTCTGGTTCAGGCTTTCCTTTCGCTGGTCCTGGCGTTGGCACTGACGGAATTGTTGTTGCCTTTCTTCAACCGGTTTGTCGGGAAAGATATTGTTTTGTTGTTTAACTGGCAGACTATGTTATTTACCCTGTTCGGTATAATAGGAGTCGGGAGTCTGGCGGGGGCGTTCCCTGCTTTCTATATGTCGTCGTTCAACCCTTTGCTGGCCTTTAAAGGTGGAAAGGCAACCGGCCGGAAAGGGACGCTTATCAAAGGCTTGGTGTGTGTGCAGTTTGTCATTGCCATTACGATGCTTTTTTCTACTTCGGTAGTCTTCCGTCAGCTTCATTACCTGCAAAATGCAGACCTCGGACTGGATAAGGAAGATATGGTCGTCGTGGATTGTGATGTATTCGAACTGATGGCCTACTACGGCAACCAGGGAATAGACGATTACAGGCAGGAAGTAATGAAAAATCCGAATGTCGGGAATGTGGCGGGAGGCGTGGACTTGTCGAATTACCTTCGGGGACATAAGACGGAAGAAGCCGTTTTCAGTTGGATGGGTGAAAACGGACAGGTCGATTCGCTGAAAATGGTCGGTGTTGTGGGGGACGGCAATTTTATGAAGACATTGGGAGTGACCTTGCTGAAAGGCGAATCTTTCGGTGCCGACAAGAATGCCTATATGGATGGCACTTATCAGAAGGAGTCGCCGGTAGTCATTAATGAAACCGCCTGGAAGATGATGCAGGTGAAAGACCCGGTAGGCATGGTCGTTCAGAATAAAGGATGGTTCGGGGAGACTGCGCGGATTGTCGGTGTGGTGAAGGATTTTCATTTTCAGTCGTTGCGTGAGGAGGTCAAACCGGCTTACATCTATTATTCCCGTCAATTATTGAATACAATGTATATAAAGATATCACCCGAGAATAAGGCGGGGACATTGAAGTTCCTGAAAGAGAAATATGAAGAGATGCGCCCGGACAATGTATTTTCCTACCGTTTCTTTTCCGATGCGTTGAACCTGAATTATGCCCATGAACAGCAGTTGAGCCGGATGTTTCTGATCTTTACGGTCCTGGCAATCGTTGTCGCCATGATGGGCGTACTGGGACTGGTTGCCCTGGCAACCGCACAGCGGACGAAGGAAATAGGTATCCGGAAAGTGAACGGTGCGCATTCCGACCGCATTGTCCGTATGTTTTGCCGGGAATATATGATTTGGGTGGGAATCGCCTTTGTGGTAGCCTGTCCGGTCGGTTATCTTCTGATGGTTCGCTGGCTGAGTAATTTTGCCTATCAGACTCCTATCAGTTGGTGGCTGTTTCCGCTGGCGGGACTGATTATCCTGCTGATAACCTTCCTGACAGTTGTAGCACAGACCTGGCGGGCAGCTTCTCGGAATCCGGTGGAGTCGTTGAGATATGAATAAATGAATAAGAATAATAAAATAAGCATCATGATAAAAGCAGTAAATTTAACGAAAGTATTTCGTACGGAGAGTGTTGAGACTACAGCCTTGAACGGTATTAATCTGGAAATAAACCAGGGAGAGTTCGTTGCAGTAATGGGGCCTTCGGGTTGTGGTAAATCGACATTACTGAACCTGTTGGGGTTGCTGGATAATCCGACATCCGGCGAGTTGTGGTTTCTGGAAGAAGAAGTTTCACGTTATACGGAGAATAACCGGACAGACTTGCGGAACGGTAATCTGGGATTTGTCTTTCAGAGTTTTAACCTGATAGACGAACTGACGGTCTTTGAGAATGTGGAATTGCCTCTTTTATATGCCGGAGTCCCGGTAAAGGAACGGGTTGCGAGGGTAAATGCCGCACTCGACCGGATGCAGATTGCCCATCGTACGGAACATTATCCGCAGCAGCTTTCCGGCGGACAGCAACAGCGCGTGGCTATTGCCCGTGCCATTGTAACGAATCCCAAGATCATCCTGGCGGACGAACCGACCGGAAACCTGGATTCGGTGAACGGAAACGAAGTCATGAATCTGCTTCTCGAACTCAACAAGGAAGGTTCAACCGTCGTCATGGTGACACACTCGGAAGAAAATGCCCGGATGGCAGGACGTTTAATCCGCATGATGGACGGAAATATCCTGACTGAAAGCAGGAAGTAAAATCTTTTTGTGCTTCACTGAAAATATTGTACCTTTGCTCCCTCGAAAAATAAACGGTATATGGACAAGATCCGATTAAAAGATAAAGAATTTGAACTGTTTATCCCGGAGAAAGAGATCAAGGATGCCATTGCGAAGATGGCTAAACAGATTAAGGCAGATGTAGGAGATACTAACCCTCTGTTCGTAGGCATATTGAACGGGGCGTTCATGTTTACCGCAGAACTGATGCGGCAGATGGACACCTACTACGAAATTACGTTTGCCCGCTATTCTTCTTATCGTGGCCTCAATAGCACCGGAGTTGTTCGTGAGATTATGCCGGTGCAGGCCGATGTGAAAGGACGTACCCTGATCCTGCTGGAAGACATTATCGATACCGGTTACACCATGCAGTTTGTTATGGATAAGCTGAGAAATGACGGTGCGGCGGATGTCAAGCTGGCAACCATGCTCTTCAAACCCGATTCCTTGAAATGCGATCTGAAGCCTGACTATGTCGGTTTGCAGATACCAAGCGACTTTATTGTCGGTTACGGGCTGGATTATGATGAAATGGGGCGTGCCTACCGGGATATTTACAAGGTGACAGTTAATAGTTGACAGATGACAGCTTACAGGTGAGTTTGATAACTGAAAAATACATTTATAAATAAGGAACAATATTATGTTGAACGTTGTTATTTTTGGAGCTCCGGGTTCAGGAAAAGGAACACAGAGTGAGTTGATCATTAAAGAGTATGGTTTGGATCACATTTCAACTGGTGATGTATTGCGTGCTGAAATGAAAGGTGAAACCGAACTTGGTAAGATCGCTAAGGATTATATTGAAAAAGGTCAGCTTGTACCGGATGAACTGATCGTTGATATGCTTGCCAAAGTATTGGACAGCAAAGCCAGTTCAAAAGGTGTTATCTTCGATGGTTTCCCCCGTACTATCCCGCAGGCAAAAGCATTGAAAGAAATGCTGAACAAACGCGGTACGGATGTTTCAGTGATGCTGAACCTGCAGGTTGAAGAAGAAGAACTGATTTCTCGTCTGCTGGAACGCGGCAAAGTATCGGGACGTTCGGACGATAACCTCGAAACAATCAAATCGAGACTGGATGTTTATCACAAACAGACAGCACCTTTGGCAGATTACTATGTGGGAGAAGGCAAACACGTCGGTATCCACGGAATGGGTACAGTCGAAGAAATCTTCGATCGTATCAAAGAAGCGATCAATAATTTGTAAATTAAACAATGTGCCGATATGTCAATAAGGGTTTCTTCATTGGCACATTGGCATATTATCACATTAAATAATTATTTTTTATGGCTGAATCAAACTTTGTAGATTACGTAAAGATCTATTGCCGCTCAGGAAAGGGCGGAAGAGGGTCTTCTCACTTTCGTCGTGAGAAATATATTCCGAAAGGAGGTCCCGACGGAGGCGACGGAGGGCGAGGAGGCCATGTGTATCTTCGTGGCAACCGGAATTACTGGACCCTCCTGCATCTGAAGTTCGAACGTCATATCATGGCAACGAACGGCGAAGGCGGTAGTGCCAAGCGCAGTTTCGGGAAAGACGGTGAAGACCGGGTGATCGAAGTGCCGTGCGGAACTGTAGTATATGATGCCGAAACCGGCGAATATATCTGCGACGTGACCGAAGACGGACAGGAAGTTATGCTGCTGAAAGGTGGTCGTGGCGGACAAGGCAACTGGCATTTCAAGACATCTACCAACCAGGCTCCCCGTTATGCTCAACCGGGCGAACCGGCTCAGGAACGCAAAGTCATCCTGCAATTGAAGTTGCTGGCTGATGTGGGGTTGGTAGGTTTTCCGAATGCCGGAAAGTCGACTTTGCTTTCTGTCGTATCGGCGGCTAAGCCGAAGATTGCGAACTATCCGTTCACGACACTGGAACCGAACCTGGGTATCGTAAGTTATCGTGACCATCGTTCATTCGTGATGGCCGATATTCCCGGTATTATTGAAGGAGCCAGTGAAGGGAAAGGTCTCGGACTCCGTTTCCTTCGCCATATCGAACGAAACTCGCTGCTTCTGTTTATGATTCCGGCGGATACCGACGATATTAAAAAGGAATACGAGATCCTTCATAACGAACTGGTAAAATACAATCCCGAATTGTTGGGTAAAAGCCGTGTGCTGGCAATCACCAAGAGTGATATGCTGGATGACGAGCTGATCGAAGCCCTGTCGGAGGATTTACCCGAAGGCATTCCGTATGTGTTTATCTCTTCCATTACCCAGCAGGGTATTACGGAGTTGAAAGACCTGTTGTGGAAGGAACTGAATAAGGAAACCTTCCACGAAGTCGAGAACATCGTCCACCAGAACATCGATGTCAGTTCGATACCGCTGGATGATGATGACGATGATTTCGTCTTTCCTGTCGACGATGACGATCCGGATGAAGAGTATGAAGAATACGAGTGGGACGACGAAGATGAAGAAACTGAAAAGTAATACAGTAGAAATGTTGCAATTCTCCGGATTAAGCGGAGAATGCAACATTTCTCATTTTATAACGACCCGTCACGGAGGAGTGAGCCAGGGTAATTATGCGACGATGAATCCGGGAGAGTTCAGCGGTGACGATCCGGCTTTCGTCCGGATGAACCGTCATCTTCTTTCGGATGCAATGGGAATTTCTCCCGAAAGGATTTTTGCGCCCTGTCAGGTGCATGAAGCGGGAATAAGTTGTATTGATGCCCAACAGCAGGAGATGTACGGAAAAGATGCACTGGTGACGGATATACCGGGAATCTGTATCGCTGTCTCTACGGCAGACTGTGTCCCGGTTCTGGTCTATGCGCCGGATAAGAAAGTGGTGGCGGCTATCCATGCCGGATGGCGGGGAACGGTAAAGCAGATCGTTGCTAAAACCATCCGTTGTATGGCGGACCGTTATTCCTGTGATCCTGCCCTGATGATGGCGGGTATCGCCCCGTCGATCAGTAAGGAGGCTTTCGAGGTGGGCGAGGAGGTGGTCGATGCTTTCAGGGAGACTCGTGTGGATATGAATCGTATCATGGAACGAAACGCTCAGACCGGTAAAGCCCATATCGACCTCTGGGAGGCAAACCGTATCCAGTTGCTGCAATCCGGATTATTGTCGGAGCGTATTGAAGTTTCTGGAATCTGCACCTATCAGCATCATGAAGATTTTTTCTCCGCTCGCCGGTTGGGAATAAAAAGCGGACGTATCCTGTCCGGTATAATGATTAAAGAGTAATACTATATGATACATGTTTCTATCTCGGAAGAAATAGCGAAGGCTTGCCCGGACCTGCATGTCGCCGTTGTGGAATGCAGCGTGGTAAACACCGTTTCGGACGAACAATTGTGGAAAGAAATAACAGAAGTGGAAACCCATATCCGCACAACCTGCAAACTGGAAGATATAAACAAATTTCCTCCTATCCAGGCAACCAGGCAGGCTTATAAGCGTCTGGGTAAAGATCCGAACCGTTACCGTCCTTCGGCGGAAGCGCTTCGCCGGCGTATCCTCCGCGAATTACCCTTATATAAAATAGATACATTGGTCGATATAATCAATCTCCTGTCTATTCAGAGCGGTTATTCTATCGGCGGGTTCGATGCCGGTAAGATTGACGGGAACCTGGTGCTGGGTGTCGGTCGGGAAGGCGAGATTTATCATGGAATAGGCCGTGGCGAACTGAATATAGCCGGCCTCCCGGTCTATCGCGATAATCAGGGAGGCGTTGGTACTCCGACCAGCGATGAAGAACGAACCAAGATCGACATGAATACGGGAAAGCTGTTAATGATTATAAACGGATACTCCGGAAAAGATGGCCTACAAGAGGCGTTGACCTATGGGGTGTCCCTATTAACCCGATATGTATCAACAACTAATTTGGAAATGGAGTTGATTACGCCTGAAAGTAGAGTGAAAATTATGTTATAAACGCGTTAATTATGTTTAGAAACCTCAAAAACACCCGTTTTTATGCTAAAAAACATCTATTTCCTTTTGTTTTAATCGATTAATCTATAAATTTGCCCCCGTTAACGAATTAACAAAACGAAAAAGAAAATGATCGAATTGATTGGTACAAACGCCGGCCTTGTTTGGACAGTTTTAAACGAAGGCGGAAAAATGAGTGTTAAGGCAGTAAAGAAAGCAACTAAGATCAAAGCAGAAAAAGACATGTATGCTGCATTTGGTTGGTTAGCAAAAGAAGGAAAGTTGTCTTTCGAAGAGATTGAAGGTGAATTATTTGTTGCGTTGATCTAATCGCGTAACCGATACTTGGTTAGGAGGGCTGTTCGGATATTATTTGGACGGCCTTTTGTGTGTTTGGATGTTTTCTGTTTAAAAAAACAGACCGCCTTGTTGTTTAATTCAATTCTAAATTTTACTTTTGTCTAGAATTTGGTGTGAAATGACCGAAGATCAAAAGAGATTGTTGGCTGTATTTGAGGTTAGAGTTCGTGATTTAATGGAATTATGTAATAAGCAAAACCATAAGATCGACGAGCTCACAACTGTTTTGAACCATAAGGAAGCAGAACTGAAGCAGGCAATAAAAACGATTGAAGAGTTGAATACCAAATGCGATAAACTGCTGACAGCAAGAGTCGTTTCCGTAAATGAAGGGGAAATGAAAAGTGCAAGGATGCGTTTATCGAAGTTAGTGCGGGAAGTAGACAAGTGCATTGCACTATTAAACGAATAGAAGCGATGGACGATAAATTTCTTATACATTTAGATATAGCCGAAAAGAGTTACGGTCTTTGGATTGATCGGAAAGACGAGCAGTTGGCGCGGGATGCCGCCAAGCAGATACGTAATAAGATCAATCAGTATCGGCAAAATTTTGCTCAGTCCGATGTGGATGTAAAAGATTTGTTAGCCATGGTTGCTTTTCAATTGTCTATGACTAATTTGCAATTGGAAGATAAAAACGATACAAGTCCTATTACAGATAAGATACAGGAACTCACGGGTGAGTTGGAACAGTATTTGAAGGATAAGTAATTATAATATAATTGTAAGAAGAGTTTCCGCACTGCTCTGCACGGTTGCCGTGTATTGTAGTGCTTTTTTTGTTTTATATATATGAATTTAAATTATAAGTAAAATGACAGTGTATATAATCATATCATCAATTGTAGCTCTCCTGATAGGAGGGTTGTTGACGTGGTTGAGCATGCGTTTTCTTCTGAAGTCGAGGTACGATTCCGTACTGAGGGAAGCCGAGAAGGAAGCGGAAGTGATCAAGAAAAACAAATTGCTGGAAGTAAAGGAAAAATTCCTTCATCTGAAAGCGGATCTGGAAAAACAAGTATCGGCAAGGAACGCAAAGATCCAGTCGGCCGAAGGTAAGTTGAAACAACGTGAACTGACACTCAACCAGCGTCAGGAAGATTTGCAGCGTAAAAACTGCGAGATTGATGCGGTGAAAGAAAATCTGGCTACTCAATTGGAATTGGTAGATAGAAGAAAACAGGATCTGGAAAAACTTCATCAGCGGGAGATCGAGCAGCTGGAAGCCCTTTCCGGACTTTCTGCCGATGAGGCGAAAGAACGCCTGATCGAATCGTTGAAAGACGAAGCCAAATCGGAAGCAACTTCTTATATCAATGAGATCATGGAAGAAGCGAAGATGACGGCTAATAAAGAAGCAAAGAAGATCGTTATCCAGTCTATCCAACGTGTAGCGACTGAAACTGCTATCGAAAACTCCATTACCGTATTCCATATCGAATCGGATGAGATCAAAGGACGTATCATTGGACGTGAAGGTCGTAACATCCGTGCCCTGGAAGCAGCTACCGGTATTGAGATCGTTGTCGACGATACCCCCGAAGCGATCGTTCTTTCCGGCTTTGACCCGGTTCGCCGTGAGATTGCCCGTCTGGCATTGCACCAGTTGGTACAGGACGGACGTATCCATCCGGCCCGTATCGAAGAGGTGGTGACGAAAGTTAAAAAACAGGTGGAAGACGAAGTGGTTGAAACCGGTAAACGTACGGTGATCGACCTGGGTGTTCATGGACTGCATCCTGAACTGATCCGTATGATCGGTAAGATGAAATACCGTTCTTCTTATGGTCAGAACCTGTTGCAGCATGCCCGTGAAACGGCTAACCTTTGTGCCGTGATGGCTTCTGAATTAGGATTGAACCCGAAGAAAGCGAAACGTGCAGGTTTGTTACATGATATTGGTAAGGTGCCTGATGATGAACCGGAATTGCCGCACGCAATCCTGGGTATGAAGCTTTGCGAAAAATATAAGGAAAAACCGGATATTTGCAATGCAGTAGGTGCCCACCACGATGAGGTTGAGATGCAGACATTGCTGGCACCGATTGTTCAGGTTTGTGACGCTATCTCCGGAGCTCGTCCGGGTGCCCGTCGTGAAATCGTTGAGGCTTATATCAAACGTTTGAACGATCTGGAACAATTGGCTCTTTCTTATCCGGGTGTTGTGAAGACTTATGCTATCCAGGCAGGTCGCGAACTTCGCGTTATTGTTGGGGCAGATAAGATCGACGACAAGGATACGGAAAACCTGTCAAACGAAATCGCAAAGAAGATACAGGACGAAATGACTTATCCGGGGCAGGTAAAGATTACGGTTATCCGCGAAACCCGTGCTGTAAGTTATGCGAAATAAAGTCCTTTAGGATATATTTGAAACTAAAATTTAAGGTGGCCGGTCTGAAGAGATCGGCCATTTTTTGTTGGCTGAAACTGTTAATTATTAGACTGTCGGGAATATATATCAGGGTGATGTGAATAGTCTATTTTGCACAATAACAAGTTGTTATCTGTCTTTTCGTGTTGTGTTTTATCAGTTAAATTAATATATTTGCCGTGAGAGGTACGAAAATCACTATATTCTATATCTAATTACTCATTTAAATCTTTTACCACAATGACACTAAAAAAGTTTGTTTTGATTCCCGTGATTATTGGTGTTTTAGCATGCCTAATACAGGCATTGGACCAGTTGTTGTACACCTCTGTGCCTCCCGAAGGAAATGTCGGTTTTAGTTGGATCTCTTTTCAGTCGTGGGCGGTTTACTTCCTGGCCGGTTGTACGGTGAGGGGAGGGATAAAAGCCTTTATTGCTTATGCGATCGGTATTGCTGCCTCCATTGTTATTATGGTTCTAGGCGGTGCGATGACGCCTGCTCTGGGATTCTTTGCCGTACCTGTGGCGGTAGGAGTGATTGCTTTCTGTGCTATTTTCTGTGAGCGGAGCGAATGGCTGTCCTTAGTACCGGCGTTGTTTATTGGTGCAGGTGCTTTCTTCGCCTTTATGAATTATGTGCCGAATGCCACTTTTGCTACGGCAGCTCTGACGGAGATGATTTATTGTACGATCGGTCTCTTATTCGGTTATATCACTATCTGCCTGCGTAGTGCTTATGAAAAGAAAGTAAGCGAAGACGCAGAGTAGCATTTTTCTTCACCTGCTACCCAAATCGTCATACAGCGTTTGTAACAGTACTTTGCCTTTATTCAAGCGGGTTTCGCTGTTTGTTACCGGGGTTTCGAGCAAGGTTTTGTTGCTTTCGTTGTCGTATATTGAAACGCCTGTGCTGTCGATGAAACCGAATCCGTTGGGGAAGGTGTAGAAGGCGTATTTGGGGGAGCCGGGATCGAGTATGTCGCGGCTGAATATGAAGGAGTCGTGCGGCAGGTTCAGCTGGTACAATAGGGTGGCAGCCAGATCTGTCTGGTTGGCATAGGTGTCGATCACCATCGGCTCTTTAACGGCTCCGCCCAACCAGATCATCGGGATGTGGAAACGACGGGGTTCGTAATCCGTCAGTGTTGAAGGGTAACGGAAACCGTGGTCGGATATCAGCACGATCAGTGTGTTCTTCCAGGTCGGTAATTCCTTTAGCTTATCTACAAAGCTACCGATGCAACTGTCGGTAAATGCAACGGAATTGAGATACGGGTCATCCAGATGGTGGAAAGGCACTTCGAACGGTTCATGGCTGCTCAATGTCAGGAATGTACTGAGCCACGGTGTTTTTTCGTCCCGGCTTTTGATCGATTCGTATAGATGGGTGAAAGTAATATCATCGTTTGCTCCCCATTTACTGAGGCGGCTGGAGAGTGGAAAGTCACGGTCGGCAGTGATTTGGCTGTATCCCGAACTGAAGAAGTAACTTTGCATATTCGTAAAGTTGATATCTCCCCCGTAAAGCATATCGGCTACATATCCCTGTTCTCCCAGGCTTTTGGCGATAGAAGGAAGTGTCTGGCTTTTGGCGGGATACTTCATGATAGAAGTCGTCGGTTGTGCCAGGTAACCGTTCAGTACGGCAACAATCCCCCTGTCGGTACGGAAGGAGTTGGCATACATATTGGTGAAGGTGATCCCCTCTTTGCTTAGCCTGTTCAGATTCGGGGTGATCCCCGCTTCTCCTCCCACGGCTTCGATGGCGTTTGCCGTAAAACTTTCCATCAAGATGATCAGTATGTTTGGACGGTCGGTTGTCAGCAGATTGACCTTTTCCGTGTTATTTGTCAGGCTGTCATCCGGAAGGGTCAGTGCGGCATAACGCTCCTTTCTCTCTTCTTCCGGGAAGAAATTGAACTGGGCGGCAAAATCCTGTTGTTTGCTGAGAGAAGCGAGCAGGCTGAATGCCGGATTGATCGCTGAGTGGTTCAGAAACTGGTTTTTGCTGAAATAGACCATGCCGACATTGGCAGTTGAAGTAGTCACGCCTCCCCGGATCGGAATGAAAAGGATACCGGCGAGCAGCAGGACTATGATTGTTCCTCCCAATCTGTTATGAGTCGGAGTCGCGGGAAATAAAGGTACGATAAACCGTTTAAACAGCCAGAATATCCCGTAAGCATAGATCCCGAAAAGAGCGAACTGAAGCAGGAATGTACCGACCGGCACGCTAGCCATGGCATCGGCGGGCGATTGCAGGTAAAAGAACAGGGTGGCGTCCAGCCGGAATCCCCAGTAACCATACAGGGCAACGTCTACCGCAAAGATGGCTGCAACCACGATTCCCATAATCAGAAAATAACTTTTCAGGAACTTCTGATAGAACCTCCCCGGTAACCAGATGGAAATCAATACAGAGAGAAGCGGAATAACTGTCAGATACCCTGAAACCGTACAATCCAGCAACAAACCATGAGTAATTACCTTAAGGTAATCGGTTAGCGAACACCCGTTCGCTAAGGCATGGTGATATAACATGAAGACCGGCTTTTGAATGGCGAGGACCGGAAGCCAGCCAATAAATACTGTCAGAAGGAATAACAACCGCTTTTTCATCTCTATATAATATATGTAATACACATCCCCTGCCCCCTCTCCAGAGGAGAAAAGTTACTATTTATATAACTTTTCTCGTAATTCGGCTACTGTCGGATCGGTGATGTAATCATCGTAATCCATCATCTTGTCGATGATGCCGTTAGGTGTCAGTTCGATAATACGGTTTGCCACCGTCTGGATGAACTCGTGGTCATGACTGGAGAAAAGGACGTTTCCTCTGAATGACTGCAACGTATTATTGAATGCCTGGATAGATTCCAGATCTAGGTGGTTGGTCGGTGTATCCAGGATCAGGCAGTTTGCATCCGTCAACATCATCCGGGAAATCATGCAACGCATCTTTTCACCTCCGGACAATACGCTAACCTTTTTCAGCAATTCTTCACCCGAGAACAGCATACGGCCGAGGAAACCTTTCAGGAATACTTCGTTAGTATCTCCGGCGAACTGGCTCAGCCAGTCGATCAGGTTATAATCGGAATCGAAATATTTGGCATTATCCAACGGCAGATAGGTCGTTGTGATCGTCTGGCCCCATTGGAAAGTACCGGCTTCCGGCTTTTCTTCTCCGTTGATAATCTGGAAGAGGGCAGTCATGGCACGCGGGTCGCGGCTGATGAATACAATCTTGTCGTCCTTTTCTACGTTGAAGTTCAGATCTTTGAACAAAACCTTACCTTCGATGCTTTTCGTCAGTCCTTTCACTTCGAGAATCTGGTTGCCCGGTTCGCGGTTCGGGGTAAAGATAATACCCGGGTAACGGCGTGAAGACGGTTTGATCTCTTCGATATTCAGCTTTTCGATCATCTTCTTACGGCTGGTAGTCTGTTTGGACTTCGCCACGTTGGCACTGAAACGGCGGATAAACTCTTCCAGTTCCTTTTTCTTTTCTTCCGCTTTCTTGTTCTGGTTCTGCTGCTGACGGAGTGCCAACTGGCTTGATTCGTACCAGAAGCTATAATTACCGGCAAACATTTGCAGTTTACCGAAGTCGATATCTACGGTGTGTGTACAGACAGAGTCGAGGAAGTGACGGTCGTGGCTCACTACCAGGATCGTGTGGTCGGAGTTGGACAGGTAATTTTCCAGCCAGCTCACCGTTTCCAGGTCGAGGTCGTTGGTCGGCTCATCCAGTAGCAGGTTGTCCGGCTGTCCGAAAAGAGCGCGGGCAAGTAATATACGCACCTTCTGCTTACCGCTCAGGTCTTTCATCATGCTGTAATGGTACTCTTCGGCGATACCCAGGCCGCTCAACAGGTTGGCTGCATCGCTTTCGGCGTTCCATCCTTCCATCTCGGCGAACTTCTCTTCGAGTTCCGAAACGCGGATACCGTCGGCATCGCTGAAGTCAGGCTTTTCGTAAAGCGCATTCTTTTCGCTCATGACTTCCCACAAGGTGGTATGTCCCATCAGGACCGTGTCCATAACCGTATGTTCGTCAAAAGCAAAGTGGTCCTGGCTTAATACCGAAAGACGTTCTCCCGGGCCTAAAGTTACCGAACCGCGTGTCGGGTCGAGCTGTTTGCTGATCACGCGGAGAAATGTTGATTTTCCGGCACCGTTGGCACCGATAATACCGTAGCAGTTACCCGGCGTAAACTTCATGTTTACATCCTGAAAGAGGATACGTTTGCCGAACTGTACGTCCAGATTGTTTACTGTTATCATATATTGAATACCTATTAATTTTTCGAATGAGTGCGCAAAGATACTAAAATCTATTGACTTTTTGGAACTTCCCGCAGCGTATAACTTGTTGTACATTTGTTTTTTTCTATAATGATATAAGAAATATGACACAAAACATTTTCGTTTACATGGACTTTCAGGTCGCCTGGAAACGGGAGGCGGGAAAGGATAGTACGGCTGATCTTTACCGCGTGGTTCGCAACCGGCTGTACCGTTTTTGGAAAGGCGCTTCGCTGCAATGGACAGATATAACCGCCGCCATGGTAGATGATTTTGGCAGTTCGCTACGCGCCGAAGGGCTGGCGGTGAATACGGTGAACAGTTACCTGAGCAGTTTCCGGGCACTTTGCCATACCGCTTTGCGGGAAGGATTGCCCGGACCGGCCAGCGACCCTTTTGCCGGGTTGCATCTCAAACGGGAGGAAACGGCCAAACGTGCCTTGAAGATCGCGGAAGTCAATAAAGTGATGCAGGCGGACTATCCGGGGGAACCCTCGCTGCGTGAAGTGCTTGACCTGTTTATTTTCTCTTACCTCGCCTGCGGAATCCCTTTTGTGGACCTTGCCTGCCTGACAAAGAAAAACATCGTGGGCGGCGAGATCGTCTATTATCGGCATAAGACCGGGGCACTGATACGGGTGGGGGATTACGCCTGCCATGCGGTTACTCTTGAGAAAGTACGGGCAGAAAGGTTCTCCTTACCTTTTCCCGGTCCTCTCGGCGGGCAAGGACGGACACGAAGCCTATAAAACTGCGCTTCGTAAATACAACAGCCTGCTCGTGATTATCGGCGCCCGCCTGCATCTGTCGGTGAAGCTGACTTCCTATGTGGCACGCCATTCGTGGGCTACCGAGGCGCTCCGTCAGAATATCCCGGTGGCAGTAATCAGCCAGGCCATGGGACATACTTCGGAGAAGACAACCCGTATCTACCTGGCCCAACTGGACCAGTCGGTACTGAACAAGGCGAATGCGAAGATTACGAAGAAAGCGGCCAATATGTTTCTGAAAAGGGCCTGAATCCTTATTTACGAAATAAGGTCTATAGGATAAAGAAAGATAAACGATAGAAAAGAGACTCTTTTATATGCTGATACTCATGTGTTTGCATATGGTATCCATTCCTCTTCACGGACAATATGTGTCATTGAAAAGTAACCTTCTCTATTTGGGAACGAGCACCTCGAATATGGGATTCGAGTTCCGCCTGGGCAGGAAAATGAGTCTTGACCTTTGGGGCGCTTACAATGCCTGGGAGTTCAAAAACGATATGTCGCTCAAACATTACCTCGTACAACCCGAACTGCGCTACTGGCCCTGCCAGACGTATGAGGGCCACTTCTTCGGCCTTCACGGCCACTACGGCCATTTCAATATCGGAAATATCCCGTTTATCCCGGGAATGGAAGAGAAAAACTACCGGGGCTACCATTGGGTGATCGGCCGCCATTGGGGGGAAGCGTTTGTCGGTGCCGGCTACGCCTATATGCAATATGAAAAATACGTCTGCTACGACTGTACGGAAGTGCTCGGAATATTCCGCCGTCATTATTTCGGCCCGACGCGTGCGGACGTCTCCCTGATCTTTTTTATCCACTAATCCGCCCGGCATATGAAACATTTCCTATACATATTATATATAGCCTTTTCCGCCGCCCTTCCGGCCCGTACCCTCGCAGAGGGTGGGGAAGGAGTACCGCCCTGTGTGAAGATAGCCGGCGAACCCACTGCCGCGATCTACAACCGCTATAACAAGGAAATCCGTTTCCTGATCCCCGAAGATGAATCCGGTATTTCGCAGTTTCGTCAGGTGCTGGTCGCCAGCTACGCCTCGCCCGAAGGCTCCTACCAGCATAACGAGACATTGTCGCGCCAGCGTGCCGAAGAGTTCCGCACCTACATCAGCCGCCGTTACCTGTCGGAAGGCTGCCCGGTGATCTGTGGCAGCGTGGCGGAAGACTGGAGGAACTGCGCCGCATGGTCTCTGTTTCCGGCAAACCCTATGCGGAAGCAGTCTGTTTCATCATCGACAACTACGGCATCTTCGAAGGCTGCGAAACCTACCTGATGCAACTGGAAGACGGCCGCGTCTACGGCGAACTACTGCGCGACATCTTCCCCTACCTGCGCCGCGTGGAACTGCGCCTCAGTTAAGAATCGGCTCCGGTTAGCGACGCCGAAGCCGCCCGCCTCTTATATTCGCATCCCGCCCGGCTCACCCTGTCGGAGATGTACCGCGTAGCTCGTTACTACCCGCCGGCCATTACCTCGACCGTGAAGACGTAAAAACCGACCCCGCGCCGCCATCAACCGCCAGGTTATGTTAGAGTTGATTATCAGCGACGAAAGTGTCTCTCAAAAGGGGAGCCAGTAACAATCAGTCTATAATTGGATAGTTCTATTTTGATAATAACAGAAACAACCTAATAATTATGAATAAAACAGACTTAATAAAATCAATGGCATCCCGGGTCGGATGTACCGAGGTGGTTGCGCGGCAGATGGTGGAGGTTCTGATGGAGGTGATGGAGGAGGGGTTGAGTGACGGGAACGATATTGTTCTGCAAGGCTTCGACACTTTCCGTCCCTGGAAACAGAGTTTTCGTGCAGGCCGTAATCCCCGTACCGGAGAGAGTTGTCCGATCGCTCCCCGTACCAGCGTCAGGTTTAAGGTTGGTAAGAATTTGTTGAGAGCAATGAATAAACGTTAACACGGATCGCGTTCGTTCCGTTATTTATGGCGGGGACTTTTCACTATCAATAGGATAGCATGAAAAATCCCCGCTTTTGTTATGGAAAGAAATTTACTTATCCTATGTGCTTATTGAAAATAATTATCTACTTTTGTGCTCTAAAACATTAAAATAAACCGAACAAAGATGGCTGCAACAAAACGTATCAAGCGTGCATTGGTCTCTGTATACCATAAAGAGGGACTGGATGAAATATTAAAGAAACTTCATAGCGAAGGCGTAACCTTCGTGTCAACAGGTGGAACTCAGACATTTATCGAATCATTAAACATCCCTTGCGATGCAGTGGAAGACCTGACCGGTTATCCTTCTATCCTGGGAGGACGTGTTAAGACTCTTCACCCGAAAGTTTTTGGAGGTATCCTCAACCGCAGAGATAACGAAGGCGATAAAGCACAGATTGCAGAATACGAAATTCCTGAAATCGACCTGGTGATTGTAGACCTCTATCCGTTTGAAGAGACAGTAGCTTCAGGCGCAGAAGAACAGGCAATTATCGAAAAGATAGATATAGGCGGTATCTCATTGATCCGTGCCGCTGCAAAAAACTTTAAAGATGTAGTGATCGTAGCATCCAAAGCGCAGTATCAGCCGTTGATGCAGGTGTTGAATGAAAAGGGTGCAGAAACTTCCCTGGAAGACCGTAAATGGTTCGCCAAAGAAGCATTTGCTGTTTCATCCGGCTATGACTCTGCTATTTTCAATTATTTCGATGGAGGCGAGGGTTCGCATTTCCGTGCTGCCGTAGACCAGCCGATGCACCTGCGTTATGGTGAAAATCCTCACCAGGCTGCTAAATACTATGGCAAGTTTAACGATATGTTCGACCAGATCCATGGTAAAGAGATCTCCTACAACAACCTGTTGGATATCGATGCTGCCGTTAGCCTGATCGACGAGTTCGACGAACTGACATTCGCTATCCTGAAACATAATAATGCCTGCGGTATCGCATCCCGTCCGACTGTGCTTGAAGCATGGAAAGAGGCACTGGCCGGAGACCCGGTTTCTGCATTCGGCGGTATCCTGATTACCAACAGCGCAATCGATAAAGAAGTAGCCGAAGAGATCAACAAGATTTTCTTCGAAGTAATCATCGCCCCGGAATATACAAAAGACGCTTTGGAAGTGTTGAGGCAGAAGAAAAACCGCATCATCCTGGTCCGCAAGGATGCAAAGACTTGTCCGATGCAATTCCGTTCACTGTTAAATGGTGCATTGATGCAGGAAAAAGACCTGAGTATCCAGACTGCCGCAGATCTGGAACCGATGACTGACAAACAACCTTCCGCACAGGAAACAGAGGACCTGTTGTTCGCTAATAAACTGGTGAAGCACAGCAAATCGAACGCTATCACTTTGGTAAAGAACAAACAACTTTGCGCAAGCGGTATCGGTCAGACATCTCGCGTGGATTCTTTGAAACAGGCCATTGAAAAGGCAAACGCTTTCAAATTCGATTTGAAAGGTGCCGTTATGGCTTCTGATGCATTTTTCCCTTTCCCTGACTGTGTTGAAATAGCTGATAAAGCAGGTATTACTGCTGTTATTCAGCCGGGTGGTTCTGTAAATGACAAGCTGTCTGTTGATTATTGCAACGAGCATGGCTTGGCTATGGTTAAGACGGATGTCCGTCATTTCAAACATTAATAATATGCCAATAAGACAATATGCCAATGTGCCAATTATAAGCACTTTTCATTGGCACATTAGCACATTGGCAAATTAACACATTATTTTTATGGGATTATTTTCTTTCACACAAGAAATAGCGATGGACCTGGGTACTGCGAATACCATCATCATCAGTGGTGGTAAGGTCGTAGTGGATCAGCCATCGGTAGTTGCCCTCGACCGGCGTACCGACAAAGTATTGGCGGTCGGAGAAAAGGCACGCCAGATGCACGGAAAGACGCACGAGAATATTCGTACGATCCGTCCGCTCCGCGATGGCGTGATTGCCGACTTCTTTGCTGCCGAGCAAATGATACGCGGCATGATTAAAATGATAAATCCGAAACACCGCTGGTTCTCACCTTCGCTGCGCATCGTGGTTTGTATTCCTTCGGGCAGTACTGAAGTGGAGATCCGTGCCGTACGCGACTCTGCCGAGCATGCCGGCGGACGCGACGTCTACATGATTTATGAACCTATGGCTGCTGCAATCGGTATCGGTATCGATGTAGAAGCACCTGAAGGCAATATGATCGTGGATATAGGCGGTGGTACGACCGAGATCGCTGTTATCTCGCTGGGCGGTATCGTTTCCAATAAATCGATCCGTATTGCAGGAGATGACCTGACGGCTGATATTATGGAATATATGCGCCGCCAGCACAATGTGAAGGTGGGTGAACGTACTGCCGAACTGATCAAGATCAATGTCGGTTCAGCCCTGACGTTCCTGGATAATCCTCCTGATGATTATATCGTACATGGTCCGAACCAGATGACGGCTCTTCCGATGGAAGTTCCCGTTTCTTATCAGGAAATCGCACATTGCCTGGAGAAATCGATCTCCAAGATGGAGGCAGCTATTCTGAGTGCACTCGAGCAGACTCCTCCCGAACTGTATGCCGATATCGTACGTAACGGTATCTACCTGGCAGGTGGCGGTGCTTTGATGCGCGGGCTTGACAAACGTCTGACGGATAAGATCAATATCCCGTTCCATATTGCAGAAGATCCGTTGCATGCGGTTGCAATAGGTACAGGTGTAGCATTAAAGAATATAGATAAATTTAATTTCCTTATTCGATAAGGGGAATAATGTGCCAGTTAATCAATATGCCAATGTGCCAATAAAAGACACATTCGTCGGTGTATTGATTAATTGGCATATTGGCACATTATCAAATTGGCACATTATTATTTATGCGTAAACTGCTGGACTTCCTGGTAAGAAAGAGGCATTGGTTCCTGTTCGTTTTGCTTGAGATTGTTTCGCTGATGCTGATTTATCGTAATAATGCATACCAGCGGAATATCATCTTCAGTTCGGCAAACGTATTGACAGGACATATTGCGTCCGTTTCCGGTTATGTAACATCGTATCTGAACCTGCATGAGATTAACAAGGAATTGCTGGAAAGGAACGGGCAACTGGAGATGGAATTGCTGGAGTTGCAGGACCGTTTGGATATGATGGTGGCGGATACGGTTGCTTTTGCCGGGTTTGCTCCTGATTCGACCGAGCAGTTTGCATATAGTTTTATTCTGGCCGGGGTGGTGAATAACAGTGTCAGCCATCTTTCGAATTATATCACTGTAAACAAAGGAAGTAAAGACGGAATAGCACCTGATATGGGAGTTGTTTCCGAAAGAGGAGTTGTAGGAATTGTTTCGACGGTGAACGATCATTTCTCTGTGATCATACCTTTGCTTAATCCGAAATCGCGGTTGAGCTGCAAAGTGTTGGGAAGTACTTATTTCGGGGCTTTGAGTTGGAAAGGGCGTGATATCCGTTTTGCCAATCTGGAAGAATTGCCGCGTCATGTGGAGTTCCAGAAGGGAGATACGATCGTGACAAGCGGTTATTCGAGCGTGTTTCCGGCAGGGCTGATTGTCGGTACGGTGGCAGATTTTGAAAAACAGCATGATGACAACTTTTTTTCACTGGAGGTGGAATTGGCTACGGACTTTCAGGCACTGAACAATGTCCGTATCATCAAGAATTATAATCAGGCAGAACAAAGAAGAGTAGAACAAGAGGCGAGAAGAAATGATTAATTTATTACGGGGATTGGTTTATTTCGTTGTACTGGTATTAATTCAGGCTTTGATCCTGAATAATATCCATTTCCTGCGGATTGCAACGCCGTTCCTGTATCTTTATTTTATTATAAAGATGCCGGTGGGTACGTCGCGCGACCTGGTCGTTCTTTTCTCTTTCCTTATCGGCCTGGTGATCGATATGTTTTCAAATACCCCCGGAATGCATGCGGCAGCCTGTACGCTGGCCGGATTTATCCGTGAACCGCTAATACGTTTTTTTATGGGGAAGGACTTGCCCGAGGGGATTTATCCTTCCTATAAGACCTTTGGCTATGGTGGCTTCTTCCGGTATGTGCTTTCATTTGTGGTGATCCACCATGTCACTTTATTCCTGATCGAATCGTTGACGCTGTTCGATCCGTTATTCCTTGCCATCCGTATCGGGGCGAGTGTGGTAACGACTACATTATTAATTTGTACAATAGAAGCATTCAATATAGAGACACAAAAGAGTGGAGACTAATACGAAGTATACACTTGAGAACAGGCGTTATGTGATAATAGGCGCTGTGGTTCTGCTGGTTCTCGTCTTTATCATCCGTTTATTCTACCTTCAGGTGGTTGAGAACGATTATAAAGCATGGGCAGACAGCAATGCGTTCCTGAAAAAAACTTTGCCGCCTTCACGCGGAATGATTTATGACCGTAATGACAACCTGCTGGTTTATAACCAGCCGGCCTACGATGTGATGCTTATCATGCGCGAAATCCAGCCGTTCGATACGTTGGATTTCTGTAATATCCTGAGTATTACAAAAGAACAGTTTGAAAAACGGATCGCAGAAATAAAGAACCGGCGGTTGAATCCGGGATACTCGTCGTATGTCCCACAACTGTTTATGAACCATCTTTCGGCTCAGGAGTGCGGGGTATTGCAGGAAAAACTATATAAATTCCCTGGCTTTTATATCCAGAACCGTACGATCCGCCAATATGAATATCCTTATGCGGCACATATACTGGGTAATATCGGTGAGGTGAACCGGAAGGATATAGAAAAAGACAATTATTATGTACAAGGCGATAACTCTGGGCGCGCGGGTGTTGAACGTTCCTATGAAAAGGAACTGCGCGGGGAGAAGGGCGTGGAGATTCTCTTACGGGATGTGCATGGTCGTATCAAAGGGAAATATGATGACGGGAACAGCGATATAGCTCCTGTTTCCGGTAAGAACCTAAAACTTGCAATCGATATTAATTTGCAGGCTTATGGAGAAAAGTTGATGAAGAATAAGGTTGGTAGTATCGTGATGATCGAGCCGGAGACAGGCGAAGTTCTTTGTATGGTCTCTTCTCCTAATTATGATCCGAGTTTACTGGTCGGGCGCCAGCGTGGGAAAAACCATAAGATGCTGGAAGAAGATCCTCAGACTCCGCTTATCGACCGTTCCATAACCGGTTATTACCCTCCCGGTTCTACATTTAAACCGACACAGGGACTGATCTTTTTACAGGAAGGGGTGATAACGCCCGAAACCATGTATACTTGTGCACATGGATATACTTTCTCATCGAAAAGAAAGCCGGCTTGTCACGGACATATGTCTCCTTTGAGCCTGGTTCCGGCTTTGGCAACTTCCTGTAACTCTTATTTTTGCTGGGGGCTGCATGATATGCTGGATAGCCGTCGTCGTTACCCGACTATACAGAAAGGTTTTGAGGTCTGGAAGAATCATCTGGTTTCTATGGGATACGGTTATAAGTTGGGAATCGATTTGCCTGGGGAGCGGAGAGGTTTTATTCCGAACAGTGAATTTTATGATAATTATTATCATCGCTGGACTTCTACAACGGTCATATCTATTGCGATCGGGCAGGGAGAAGTAACCGCCACGCCGTTGCAGATCTGTAACCTGGCGGCAACGATCGCCAACCGGGGCTATTTTATTACTCCTCATGTCGTAAAAGAAATACAGGATACCCCTTTGGATTCGCTTTATACAGAAAAACGTTATCCGACGGTGGATTCAAAATATTATGAAATAGTGGCAGAAGGTATGCGTAATGCAGTACTGGGAGGGACTTGTTGGGCTGCGGCGATACCGGGTATTGAAGTATGCGGAAAAACCGGTACGGCCGAAAATCCTCATGGAAAGGATCATTCCGCTTTTATAGGTTTCGCTCCTTATAAAAATCCGAAAGTCGCTATCTGCGTATATGTCCAGAATGGCGGTTTCGGGGCAGCGTTCGGAGTGCCTATCGGAAAGTTGATGATGGAATTGTATCTGAAAGGTGAGATTGCACCTGAGGATAAAGCGTTGGAAGAAAAAATGGTGAATTCGGTTGTTACCGAAGATCATGTTTATTTATTGGGAAATAGTGGGGTATAGAAAGACTGAAATATGGAAAACGATTGACTGGTTTACCATCATCTTTTATTTGTTGATGATAGTGGCCGGTTGGTTTACGATTTGTGGTGCCAGCTTTGAGTTTGACAGCATGAGTTTATTTGACATAAATGGGCGTCCGGGGTCGCAGCTGATGTGGGTGGGCGTTTCGATGGTGGTTATTTTTGTCATACTGATGTTGGAAAGCGATTTCTTTGATGTCTTTGCTTACCTGATCTATGCGGGAATTATCGTTCTGCTGATAGCGACCATCTTTTTTGCTCCCAATATAAAGGGGTCCCATTCTTGGTTGCAGCTGGGTTCATTTCGTATACAACCTGCTGAATTTGCGAAGTTCGCTACAGCTCTGGCAGTGGCCAAGTTTATGAATTCCTATGGATTTCAGCTGACTACTGTCAAGAACTTCTCTATAACGCTTCTGCTGATTTTTCTGCCGATGATCTGTATTATTCTGCAAAAGGAGACTGGCTCGGCTTTGGTTTATTTTGCTTTTTTCCTGATGTTGTACAGGGAGGGGATGTCCGGATATATTTTGCTGGCTGGTGTTTGTGCGGTGGCGTTTTTTGTAACTACGATGAAATTTTCGGATGTAGTAGTAGGTGCGACGGATATGGGAGAGTTGATTGTTTCCTCTATGATACTGGTTATCTCCTTTTTTCTTGTGGCGACAGTCCGCAGGGACAGGATGGCATTGCAGGTTATGCTTGGAGGAACGGCTATCGTGTATTTGGCTGCTTATATTACGTCCTTGTTTGTTCCTGTAAACTTTGCCTGGGTTTCGATGGGATTGGTCGGACTGGCTGTCGTTTACCTGGTATATCTTTCTATGCGTAACTGGATCTGGCATTATGCACTGATCGCCGCCTTTGCTTTGGGGTCGATGGCCTTCATGTATTCGGTGGATTATGTGTTCGACGAGATACTGGAACCCCATCAGCAGATCCGTATCAAAGTTTCGTTGGGATTGGAAGATGATCCGAGCGGTGCCGGTTACAACGTGAACCAGTCGAAGATCGCTATCGGGTCGGGAGGACTGACCGGAAAAGGTTTCCTGAACGGGACGCAAACAAAGCTGAAATATGTGCCGGAACAGGAAACAGACTTTATATTCTGTACCGTAGGAGAGGAGCACGGTTTTATCGGATCCTCTGTGGTGCTGATCTTGTTCGGGATATTTATCATCCGGCTGGTTATTCTTTCCGAGCGGCAGAATACGGCTTTTGCCCGGGTGTATGGCTATAGCGTAGCCTCCATCTTCTTCTTTCACCTGGCGATAAATGTGGGAATGGTTACCGGAATAACGCCCGTAATCGGCATTCCCTTGCCTTTCTTCAGCTATGGAGGCTCTTCTTTGCTGGGATTTACAATCTTGTTGTTTATCTTCCTGCGCCTGGATGCTTCCCGGAGAGAGCGATGATCAATTAGTCTTTTCTACCCGGAATCCGATTTCCTGTATTCCTCTCAATGTACTGTCGCGCATTCCCTGGCGGAAACTGAATGTGTACATCCCCGGGTGTTCGAATTTGTAGTTGGTCCGTATCGGAAAGCTGGACTGGAACAGGGATATGCCATGCCCGTGCCATTTTCCGAACTCGTCAGCCAGCACACATTCTATCGTATCCCGTTTCAAAGGACCGATCGGCTGCTCTTCATTGCAGAAAAGCCAGAGGTTCTGGTAAGGATACATATTATTATTACGAACCTCGAATGTCAGGTTGTAGGGAACGGAAATGTCGTCTACATGAAAAGAGAAATAATATTCCTTATCCTTCCCCCACATTGTATTATCAATGGCCTGGTACTGGTCGTACAAGGCCTGTTGATCGCAGGAGAAGCATAAGGACATGAAGAGAACGACAATGAATCCTTTAAGCTTCGGGCTTATTTTCCGGTTTGTTGCCCGGTTTAGCTTGCTGCTGAGGTCTGTCATTATTCGCTTGCTTGTCATTATTGCCTTTAGTTTTTTGTCTGTTTCTGTTATTCCGGTTATTGTTGTTACGGTTGTTGTTACCGTTATTTCCGTTATTATTAGCGTTACCGCCTTTGTTACCGTTGTTGTTGCCGGAAGGTCTGTTGCTGTTTTCGTTACCCGGCTGTCTGTCGCCCGGTTGCTGCCTGTCGTTGTTGACGGGTCTGTTACCGGCCTGTTTGTTGTTTGCGGGTCTGTTGTTGCCGCCTTCGCCACCGGCAGCAGCGTTCGTATTGTTTCCGCCGCCATTGCCGTTATTGCCTCCGTTGTTTCCTGCCGGACGTTTTTTCTTCTTTTTCTTGACCGAGTCGAAACGGGTAACGCTATCCTGGCCGAGAATGTCCTGAGCATCGCGTTTGGGCGGCTGAGGTTTGGTGTCGGCTTCCAGTGTGACCGGTTTGCTTCCTTTCTTATTCATATTGATCACGTCGAATGCACGTTCGGCTGATATTGTTATCAGGTTCGCGGCAAATGATTTGTCGGTAGAATAAGTTATTTCGCGTTTGAAGATGTCTGTCTTGAAATGGTAGTAGTTGTTATCTTTCGTTTCAAGTACGATCTCCCTCGAGGGCAGGCGTTTCTGAGCTTCCACATAGGCGTCCACTTCGTAATTGATACAACATTTCAGTTTTGCACATTGTCCGGCGAGCTTCTGCGGGTTCATGGAAATATCCTGGTAACGGGCGGCACCGGTAGCCACAGAAACGAAGCTGGTCATCCAGCTGGAACAGCAAAGTTCGCGTCCGCAAGGTCCGATACCTCCGATACGCCCGGCTTCCTGGCGGGCTCCGATCTGCTTCATCTCGATACGTACGCGGAATGCTTCGGCCAGGACTTTGATCAGCTGGCGGAAGTCGACACGTTCGTCTGCGATGTAGTAGAAAATAGCCTTGTTGCCATCCCCCTGGTATTCTACGTCACCGATCTTCATGTTCAGTCCCAGGTCTGCTGCGATCTGGCGTGAACGGATCATGGTTGCATGCTCTTTCGCTTTCGCCTCTTCGTATTTTTCGATATCGGTGGGCTTTGCCTTGCGGTACACTTTTTTAGGTTCGTATCCTTCTCCGGTACGTATATTGTTCTTTTTCATTTGAAGAAGAACAAGTTTTCCGGTGAGGGTTACTGTTCCTATATCATGTCCGGGACTGGCTTCGACAGCGACCATATCTCCTTTTTCGAGAGGTATTTTGGAGCTGTTCAGGAAATAACCTTTCCGGGTATTTTTGAATTGTACTTCTACATAATCGGTTGCGTTTTCCGCATCAGGTACGTCGCAGAGCCAATCGTAGGTATTCAGTTTTGTATTTTGTATTTTGCTGCATCCCTTTTTCCCCATGCAGCAGCTTCCTTTATTTAGTTTGAAATCCATTTTCCGGTAATATATATGTTTTATAATGTGTATGGTACGTATGATACGTACAATTACGCAAAAATAGTCAAATATTCTCAGAGAATGAGCAAGGGATAGTGAAAAAACAAGAACAGGAAAAAAGTGAAAGGCCCCCAAGCCTGTATTTCTACCGTTTGGGAGCCTTTTATTATAAATATAGTAACAGTTTAGTCTACTAAGCCGTGACTTTTAAATACTTTGTGAATAGCTTCAAGCGCATAATCCAACTGCTCTTTCGTATGAGTTGCCATCAGGGAGAAACGGATCAGCGTATCTTCCGGAGCGACAGCCGGCGAAACTACCGGGTTTACGAAGATGCCTGCTTCGAACAGTTCCTTAACGATCAGGAATGTCAGGTCGTTGTCGCGGATGAACAAAGGAATGATCGGAGTTGAAGTATGTCCGATTTCGCAACCCATGTTACGGAAGCCATCCAACGCATAATGAGTTAGTTTCCACAGATGCTCGATGCGCTCCGGTTCGCTCAGCATAATATCGAGTGCTGCACCAGCTGCTGCGGTAGCTGCCGGAGTGTTACTAGCACTGAAAATGTAAGAGCGTGAATTGTGACGGAGGTAGTTGATGGTGTCTTTGTCTGAAGCAATAAATCCACCGATAGAAGCCAATGATTTACTGAAGGTACCCATGATCAGGTCGACGTCGTCGGTAACACCGAAATGGTTACAAGTTCCGCGTCCGTGATCTCCGAGAACTCCCAAACCGTGTGCTTCGTCAACCATGATGCTGGCATTGTATTTCTTTGCCAAGGCAACGATTTCCGGAAGTTTGGCTATGTCTCCTTCCATACTGAATACACCGTCGATAACGATCAGTTTCACTTTGTCGGGTTCGCATTTTTGGAGTTGTTTTTCCAGCGAATCCATATCGTTATGCTTGTATTTAAGTTTGGTTGAGAATGACAGGCGATGGCCTTCGATAATGGAGGCATGGTCCAGTTCGTCCCATAAGATATAATCTTCACGCCCTGTCAGGCAGGATACTACTCCCAGATTCACCTGGAAACCTGTTGAATACACGATTGCGTCTTCTTTTCCTACGAATTCGGCCAGACGCTTTTCCAATTGGATATGGATGTCAAGCGTACCATTCAGGAAACGTGAACCGGCACATCCCGTACCGTACTTTTTGATCGCTTCAATTGCTGCCTCTTTTACTTTAGGGTGATTAGTCAATCCTAAATAAGCATTTGAGCCAAACATCAGGACTTTTTTACCGCTGATCATCACTTCAGTATCCTGATCGCTTTCGATCATTCTGAAGTAAGGATAAATCCCTGCTGCCATAGCTTTTTGAGGAGCATCGTACTTTGCTAGTTTCTCTTGTAAAAGTTTCATATTATTATTGAAGAGAATGATTTTCTCGCTAATTAAAATTCCATTAATAGAATTAAGGGTTTGTCGTATACATATTCATGTATGTTTCGGCAAATCCAGCCGCAAAAGTAGTAAAAAAATAACTTATAGTAGCCTTAATGCTTTAAAAGTTTTACAAAAGCATTATTTTTGTCGCTTCAATCTTTATAAACAGTTAGGATGGACGGGAAAAAAATAAAGGTACAGGCTATAATAAATCCTATTTCCGGGGTGGGATCGAAGAGAAAGATCCCTAAGATGATCGAGCGGATGTGCGAGAAAGGAGGATGTCCGTTGGAAATTTCTTTTACGGAATATCCGGGACATGCCAGCGAGTTGACCCGGAAAGCGATCGATGAGGGGACTAATTGCATTATAGCAGTTGGTGGTGACGGTACGGTGAATGAAATAGCCCGTGCTATGGTTCATTCGGATGCCGTTTTGGGGATTGTCCCGAAGGGGTCTGGCAACGGGCTGGCCCGCGAGCTTCATATACCGATGGATGCTAAACGGGCGTTGGAGCTGATTATAAAAGGACATGTTTCAACAATCGACTGCTGCAAAGCTAACGACCGTGTTTTCTTTTGCACCTGCGGGGTGGGGTTCGATGCGGCAGTGAGTCAGAAGTTTGCCGAGGAAAAAAGGCGCGGTTCGCTTACCTATATAAAAAATACGGTGGCAGAGTATCTGAGTTATAAACCGGAGCCGTATGAACTGTTGGTGGACAACCAGACGATCAAGGAAAAAGCCTTCCTGGTGGCATGTGCCAATGCTTCCCAGTACGGGAATAACGCTTTCATAGCTCCGCATGCCAATATACAGGACGGACGGATGGACCTGACCATTCTGTCTCCTTTTACGCCGCTGGACATAGCGCCGCTGGCTATCCAGTTATTTACGAAGCAGATAGACCGGAACAGTAAGATCAAAACGATGAAGGCGCAGCAGGTTACGATCATTCGCCAGAATCCGGGTGTCATGCATCTGGACGGTGAGCCGGTTATGGCCGACAGCCGGATCGATATTTCGATCATGCCGCAATCATTGCATGTGGTTACGCCGGAAGTCGTTTCCTTTACGGAGGAAGTCCATAATTTGTTCGGTGAGGTAACCCGCTTCTTCGATAAGAAATTACCTTACATTTTCAGGTAAAAATCTTTGGTCAGAGCAATATACTCCGGGGTATACTGATGCCGGGCTTCTTCGATGGTCAGTGTATTCCGTTTTTTTGTGTCTGTACTAACAGGAGATAATTCGACCAGTAACCGTTTGGGGTGTGCTCCCGGAACAGGGATCACGTTCGTTTGCCTGCAAATATGCAGGGAGTTTTTTTGAGCGGTCTCCCTGACTTCCTCCAGTTGCTCGTAAGGCAATACCAATGCTATACGTCCGGCCGAAGAGAGTAATGCCCGCGCGTTTTCGATCAGTTCGGATAGAGGCAGGCTGTCCGTATGGCGTGCAACCGAACGTTTATTATCCGGACATTTCAGTGAATTGATAAAGTAAGGCGGATTGGAGACGATCAGGTCATATTTTTTCTGTGTCATAGAACGGGCGAAATCCGCACAGGAAGCAGGAATAACCTTTATTCTGCCGGCAAAAGGCGAAGCCGCTACATTTTCTTCCGCTTGGACACAGGCCTCCTTGTCAATGTCGATCGCATCGATGTCCGCACAGCTCCGTTGGGCGAGCATCAAAGCGATGATGCCGGTCCCGGTTCCTATATCTAATATGTTTTTGCATGAGGCCGTATCTGTCCATGCTCCCAGCAATACGGCGTCTGTTCCGACCTTCATCGCGCATTTGTCATGCCGGATAGTGAACTTTTTGAATTGAAAATAAGGATTTGCCATACATATTTTTATAATGTAAGGTGCAAAAGTAGCTAGAATTGCCTGAAAAGCTGTAACTTTGGCACGTTTATTGTATCAATCTACACAATTGATAGGGAAGAAATATGATGAAAGAAAGAATGAAGAGGTTTGCCGATGAGTCGTATGACGATTTGGATGATAATATTGGAATTGTAATGCCCATCCTGACAGAGTGTGATGTGGATGAGGATTTTACAGAAGGTATAGATAAAGTAGGAAAAGTCGTTCCTATTCTTCCGTTGAGGAATATGGTTCTTTTTCCGGGTGTTGCCATGCCGGTCATTGTCGGTCGGCCTAAGTCTATGCGTCTGATAAAAGAAGCAGTCCAGAAAAAAACACTGATAGGCGTTGTCTGTCAGAAAGAGATGAATACGGAGGATCCGGGTTTTGATGACCTGTATACTACCGGTGTGATCGCTGATATTGTGCGTGTGCTGGAAATGCCGGACGGTACGACAACGGTGATTCTGCAAGGTAAGAAGCGTTTTTCCCTGGATGCCCTGGAAGAAACGGAACCCTATCTGAAAGGAAAGATATCCTTGCTGGAAGATAAGATGCCGGATAAGACCGACCGTGAGTTTGAAGCGCTTATCTCAACGATCAAGGATTTGACAATTAAGATGTTGGGTTCGTTGAGCGAACCGCCCCGCGATCTGATATTTTCCATAAAGAATAATAAGAATGTTCTTTATCTGGTCAATTTCTCCTGTAGCAATATCCCCAGCGGAGCGGAAGAGAAACAGGAACTGCTGTTGATCGGTGCCATGAAGGACCGTGCATACCGCTTGCTGTTTATCCTGAACCGTGAATATCAGCTGGTAGAATTGAAAGCCTCTATCCAGATGAAGACACATGAGGATATCAATCAGCAACAAAGGGAATATTTTCTGCAACAGCAGATCAAGACTATTCAGGAAGAACTGGGTGGAAATATAAATGAACTTGAAATACGGGAGTTACGGGAGAGAGCCTTTAAGAAGAAATGGCCGGCTTCTGTTGCTGAGATATTTGAGAAAGAAGTTCGTAAACTGGAGCGTCTGCATCCGCAATCGCCCGATTTCTCTATCCAGACACAATATGTGCAGACAATTATTAACCTGCCCTGGAATGAATACAGCAAAGATAATTTTAATCTGACACATGCCCAGAAAGTGCTTGACCGCGACCATTACGGACTGGAAAAGGTGAAGGAACGTATCATTGAACATTTGGCTGTCTTGAAGCTGAAAGGTGATATGAAGTCGCCTATCATCTGCCTGTACGGACCTCCGGGAGTGGGTAAAACTTCATTGGGTAAATCTATCGCTGAGGCGCTGCACCGCAAGTATGTGCGTATCTCGTTAGGTGGATTGCATGATGAAGCGGAGATTCGTGGCCATCGCCGGACGTATATCGGTGCGATGAGCGGACGTATTATCCAGAATATTCAGAAGGCCGGAAGTTCAAACCCTGTATTTATCCTGGATGAGATAGATAAAGTAACGAATGACTTCAAGGGTGATCCGGCTTCCGCCTTGTTGGAAGTGTTGGATCCGGAACAGAACTCGACTTTCCACGACAACTATCTGGATATCGACTATGACCTGAGCAAAGTCATGTTTATCGCTACGGCAAACAATCTGAATACGATTTCACAGCCTTTGCTGGATCGTATGGAACTGATTGAAGTGAGCGGATATATTCTGGAAGAAAAAGTGGAGATTGCCGCCCGTCATCTGGTACCGAAGCAACTGGAGGCACATGGTCTCAGCAAAGGTAAGGTAAAACTTCCCAAAAAGACATTGCAGGTAATTATCGAATCATATACCCGTGAAAGCGGTGTGCGTGAGTTGGACAAGAAGATTGCCAAGATCATGCGTAAGTTGGCGCGTAAAGTTGCTTCCGACGAAGCGATCCCGGCACAGATCAAACCGGAGGATCTTCACGAGTATCTGGGAGCGGTTGAATACAGCCGTGATAAATATCAGGGTAATGATTATGCCGGTGTTGTTACCGGGTTGGCGTGGACGGCGGTAGGCGGAGAGATCCTTTTCGTTGAGTCCAGCTTGAGCCGTGGCAAAGGTTCGAAGTTAACTTTGACAGGAAATCTGGGAGATGTGATGAAGGAATCTGCCATGTTGGCACTCGAGTATATCCATGCGCATGCCTCTTTGTTCGGTATTAATGAAGAGTTGTTTGAAAATTGGAATGTTCATATCCACGTTCCCGAGGGAGCCATACCGAAAGACGGGCCCAGTGCCGGTGTGACTATGGTCACTTCGCTTGTCTCCGCTTTTACCCAGCGTAAGGTGAGAAAGAATCTGGCGATGACCGGCGAAATAACATTGCGTGGAAAAGTGCTTCCGGTAGGTGGTATCAAGGAAAAGATTCTGGCAGCCAAACGGGCAGGTATCAAGGAATTGATCCTGTGTAAGGAAAACCAGAAAGATATAGAAGAGATCAAAGCGGATTATGTGAAAGGATTGACTTTCCATTATGTGGAAGATATCCGTCAGGTGATCGACCTGGCTTTGCTGAAAGAGAAGGTAGACAATCCGTTGTTCTGATACATCTGTCTTCTGTCTCCTAAAGACGTTTTGTTTGTTCCATAGTAATGAAACAGTTGTTTCACCCTATAGAAACAGTTGTTTCATTACTATGAAACACTTTTCAGAATAAGATATAAAGGATAAAAAAACCGGTGCATCCAATAAGGGTGCACCGGTTTTTTTATGACTGATTGTTTCCTATTCAGCTTTTGCTTCTGTGTTTGTATCTTCTTTAGCTTCGGCTTCTTCAGTGGCAGGTTCTTCTTCCGGAGTGAAATCTGTAATTTCGGCTCCGATCAGGATGTTATACCATGTCAATAATTTTTTGATATCGCTGGGATATACTCTTTCGCGGTCAAAATCAGGTAAAACTTCAGCAAAATAAGTACGCAATTCTTTAGTGTCGGAAGGTACTGTGACTTTGGCTCCGTTTTCTTTATTTTTTACGCTGGTAAGTACTTCGTGCAAAGGAACTTCTGTCTCGGTTGTATAGATAGCAATATCACCCAGCGAGATTACTTTATCTTTTGCGTACGCAGGTACTCTTTTCTTATCTGTCAACGATTCGACAATCAGCATGTTCTTTCCGTGGGAAACCAATTTAAATAATCCCGGTTTTCCCGAAATAGACAAAATAGTCTTCAACATAATACTTCGTTTTCTAATAGTGTTAAACTTTAAAGCTGCAAATGTAGTATAACTATACGATTTTACCGAAGTTTGGGAGACTTATTTTACAAATCTGTTTCATAAAGACACCAGAAATTTCTCAACCTGGGGAAGTAAAGCCTGCTTATCGTCGTTGTAGATAACATAATCGGAACGGTCTCTTTTTACCTCGTCCGGCAACTGGTTGTTGATGCGGCGTACGATTTCTTCCCGCGGGACGTTATCTCTCACTACCGCCCGTTCGATACGGAGTTGCATGGGTGCATATACCATCAGGCTCTTGTCCACCACTTCGTTGAAACCCGATTCGAAGAGTATAGCCGACTCGATGGCACATATATCGGATGCCTGACTTTTTGTCCATGCTGAAAAATGACGGTTCACTTCGGGGTGTATGATCGCGTTTACCTGCCGGAGATATTCCGGATTACTGAATATATGTGATGCGAGCAGCTTCTTGTTCAACCCTTTTTCTGTGTAGAGGTCTTCTCCCAATAATGCGGTGAGTTTTTCTTTAATGACAGGAGACGTGTCGGTCAGCAGTTTACTTTCCGTATCGGCGACATAGACCGGTACTCCGTATAAATTCAATAACGAAGCGACAACCGATTTGCCGCTTCCGATTCCGCCGGTTATTCCAATTTTAATCATGCAGATTGTTCTGTTCCAGGATAAATTCAATTTTGTCCGGGACAAGCGTAGCCGAACTTACCCAATCCGGTTTCTTTGTCAGCTGGATAGGTAAGGTGCCGGAGACGTTTTGTTCCAGATCTTTGAAAGAAAACTTTATTTCAAATGCATCTTCCGACAAGTCCTTGAAACGGGATAACGGAACGCTGCATGTTACCTTTGCTATGGAAGGAAAAGTACGCAATGTATAATGCGGAGGAAGTCCTGTACAGATGACAGGTATCTCCAATGTCTTTTCTGTAAACTCTTCAATAGGGATCGTTATGGTAACGCTTGTCGGATCATACGTCGCTTCACTGATCTTTTGCAGTTGTACGGTCCGTGTAATCGTTTTCGTCCCTTTCTTTATTTCGGTGAAGACGGTTTTTGCCTGGTTCAGCGTATCCAGTACAATGTCGCTGGCATATACACTGACTGTCGATGGCGAGATCAGGATGTTACCCGACACATGGAAGCCGGGATTTGTCTGGATAGTTCCGTCGAATATGACCGGGATATCTTTCTTTATCCGTTTACTGTATGCCGCTTCAATAGACTGGGGCTCGAAACCGACCAGCGAGGTCGTGGCAAGCAACTGTTTCTGTATGTCGCTTTGGATCGTTTTTTTGGTAATAGATAATGATCCGCTTTTCTCAGCCTGATTTTTCATATTCGTTTCGATCGGGGCAAACGATCTCCCGAAGGAATAGTTCAGCAGAACACTTCCTTTATCCTTTACCTTGGCAATGATCTCTTGCGGGGGAGTTTCGGTAAAAGAGATATCCGGTGGAATATTCTTGTATCTGACCGGGATGCTGATTTCTATTTCATATTCCTGCTGGAGGCTTTGCAATAACCAGAAACCTAATGACAGTAGTACGAAAAAGAAAAAGATTAATGCTTCCTTCCATCTCTGACGACGCAGAAAAGCATTAATCTTCATCCGGGCAGACTTGAATGATTGATTAATATCAAGCTGCGGCATATTTTGTTATTTCTTATTTTTGCTGTGCGTCTTCTGAAGAAGCAAAGATAGAAGTTTTATCTACACGGATGCGTACTCCGTCTGAAATTTCTATCAGCATATAAGTATCGCCGATTTCTTTGATCTTTCCGTAGATACCTCCGGCTGTGATCACTTTGTCACCCGTTTTCAATGCTTCACGAGATTTCTGTATCTCTTTCTGCTTTTTCTGTTGCGGACGGATCATGAAGAAATAGAAGATCGCAACGATAACCACCATCATAAGGATGCCTGACCACTGTGACTGGCCTCCGGCAGCCTGAAGTAAAATACTAACTAAGCTCATAACTAACTATATTCATTTATAAATTTGTACCTATTGACTAGCTACAAATGTAAGTATAATAATTAATCTTTAAGCAATACCTTTTCTTTTTTTAACTCGGATACAATAGAATCCAGGATTCCATTGATGAACACGCCACTTTTAGGTGTGCTGTAATATTTAGCCGTGTCGATGTATTCGTTGAAAGTGACATTGATGGGGATAGAAGGGAATGTCATGATTTCAGCCAGTGCAACCTGCATGATGATCAGGTCCATATTGGCGATACGTTCTGTTTCCCAGTTCTTCATATGTTTGTTGATACGCTCCCGATATTCGGCACCTTTCAATAATGACTGACGGAACAGTTTGATAGCGAAAGACTGGTCTTCCAGATCCTTGAACATAGGAAGCAGTTTCTGTTTTCCTTTGTTTTTTTCTTCGAACTGTTTGATTGTTTTCAGCGTGAATGTTTCAACGATTTCGATGTCGTCGTTCCAGTAAATGCTTTTGTCCTCCAGGTACTCTTCGATCATTTCGTTACCACAGATTAACTTTTTGAATACGGCACGCCAGAATTCTTTGTCAGTCTCGTAAGAATCGTTTTCGTTATCCAGATACTCGTTGTACAGGTCGGAAGCCAGGATCAGATCCAGTACATTCTTGATAAACTCTTCATCGTTTACCCACGATAATCCCTGTTCCGCCACATATTTCTGGAGCGCTTCGTTTTCGGCAACCTGGGCTGCGAAACGATTATTAACCAGACGGGTGTTAGGGTTCAACTCGGCGTGGGTCGGCATGTACTTGCTTTTTTTGGCGTCAAGTGTCCGTTGCTGTAAGTTGGTGACTTCGATAATTAGAAGGAGGAAGTAGTGATATAAGTCGTACGACTTCCGTAAGCTGAAAAGCAATTCATTTTCCGCTACTTTGAGGTCATTGTTTCCGTTTTGATAGAATGAATAAACTATCTGTAAAACTTTAATGCGGATTAAAATTCTGTTGATCATCGTTTGAAGGAACTACTTTATTATAAATTAGGTTGCAAAGGTAGTCATTCTTTTGATAAAAGGGCCCCGGTTTATTTAATTTTATAGGTGTTAGGCGTTATTTTACACTTTCAAACGTAAAATGAGATATTTTGATGCGTTAAAATAGTTGTTGTTTAAAAAAAAATGCACATATTTGAAGCAAGTTATGAATATTGGGTGGGTGTTTAACAAATGTTGGCTATATGGATGAGTCGGTGAAGAAAATACAGGTTGAAGGTGGCGATAAAGAGATTTTGTACTCTAAGGCCATAAAAGCAGGTAAGAGGATCTATTATCTGGACGTAAAGAAGAACTTGAAGGACGATTTGTTCCTGGCGGTGACCGAAAGTAAAAAGGTGCAGCCTAAAAACGGAATGCAGATCTCTTTTGAGAAGCATAAGATTTTCCTTTATAAGGAAGATTTTGACAAGTTTATGGAGGGAATGAATGATGTGATCAATTACATCAAGCAACGTAACTCTGAAGATCTACAGGCACAAGCCCCGGATGCTGAGACAAAGACAGACGATGGTTCAGACGAGATAAAGCTGGACATCGATTTTTAAAAGGGGGGAAAATAATAACGAGCTGTTTTTCTTTATAAAGAAGAAACAGCTCGTTATCTTTTTATAGGTATCCTGTTATAAAGGTTGCCTATTTTTACTGCGGTTTATGCAACCGGATGAATTGCTTCAGTAGGACATGCGTCAGCGCAAGTACCACAATCAGTACACATTTCAGGGTCGATATGATAGATATCACCTTCTGAGATAGCTCCTACCGGACACTCGTCAATGCAAGTACCGCAAGCAATACAATCTTCACTAATTAAATAAGCCATTTTCTTAAACGTTTAAATTGATAACTATTAGTTGGTGCAAAAATAGAGTTTTATTTGTATTTCTGCAATAAGTTCTAATCTTTTTCGTTATAATTCAAAATTGATTGAGAGTTGAGACGTCTATTATTTCTATTATTGATATGCAGCCTTGCCGTCCCGGGTGTGATGGCGCAGAAAGAGAAGGTGAAGAATCAGCCGTATGCCGATTTGAAATGGTTTCATCTGGGATTCCATGTCGGATTGCATGCGCAGGATTTGTTGTTGACAAATACAGGTGTTACGACTGACGGTGAAACATGGTTTGCCGAAATCCCGACTTATTCGCCTGGTTTTAGTGTCGGTGTGATCGGTGATATGTATCTGAATCCCTATTTTAACCTGCGTTTCATACCTACAGTCCATTTCGGGGATAAGAAGTTCGTCTTCCGGGAACAGGTTACGGGTGAGGAGTTCACTACTTCCGTCCGTTCCACTATTCTGAGTTTTCCTTTGAGCGTGAAATTTTCGGCCCTCCGCCTGAATAACTACCGTCCTTATCTGATCGGTGGCGTATACGGAGCGATGGACCTTGGACGTAAGAAAGGGATGCCTGTTTTATTGAAAGCGGCAGACTTCGGTCTGGAGTTCGGTATAGGATGTGATATTTATCTGCCGTTCTTTAAACTCTGTCCGGAGTTGAAGTTCAGTTTCGGGCTGGTCGACCTGTTGCAAAAAGATCGTAGCGACCTGACCGATAAGGATCTGATCAAATATCCGAATGCATTGTCGAAAGCTACCTCCCGTATGGTTTCGCTGACATTTAATTTCGAATAAACAGTTCTATATAAATGTAGGCGGCAGGAGCTGCCAGCATCAGGCTGTCGAACCGGTCAAGCATTCCGCCATGGCCGGGCAGCACGTTGCCGGAATCTTTTACTCCCAATGTACGTTTCAGCAACGATTCGATCAGATCGCCCCAGGTTCCGAATAAGACAACGGTAGCCGACAATCCCAGCCAGTTATACCAACTAACTTCCGGTGCATACCATGCCAGAGCCTGCGAAGCGCCCAGGACTACGGCTAAACCTCCGAAGAAACCTTCCCACGATTTTTTAGGTGAGATACGTTCAAACAGCTTTCTTTTTCCGATCATGGAACCGACCAGATAAGCGCCGGTATCGTTCAGCCAGATGAAAATGAAGATCGCCATAACGAATAACGGGGAATAAACTACTTTACCCGGGGTGTCGGGTATGGCTGCGATAAAGTTCAGCATCGAAAATGTCCCGGCACAATACACCTGTGCGAAAAGAGTGAATGCCCAGTTGTTGATCGGGTTCGGTGCTTTATAATATAACTCGGCAACTAATGTATATATAAGAAATAGGAGATAAGGCAGGAAAACGACGCCGTCTGTCAGTTGGTTTGTGTAAGCGAAGGTGGCGGCAAATAAATAAACGCCTCCCAGCGAAGAGACTGCCCGTTTTATGGAGGCATCCTCATAATGCTTTACCAAACCATAAAACTCCCATAATGTCAATCCGGTGATCAGACTGAAAAGAACAAGAAAAGAGATCGGGTGGTAGCAAATTGCTCCAACCAGCACTGCAACGAAGATTATACCGGTAAGTGCCCGTTTTATCAGATTTTTCAAAACCGTATGTTGTTTTGTTCGTTTGTTGATTTATTTTCCGTGCAAAGATAAAGAATAAATCTAAATAAAAAGAGACCGGACAGTATCTTTACGAAAGAACTGTCCGGTCTCTTTTTATTTACCCATGTATGTTTGTCAGGCAATATTGTCAGTCTCATTGGTACCTGCCGGTACAGCCCGAACTTTGTAGTCGCTTGATTGGGGAGTTGTTTCATCCGTTTTTGTTTCTTCGGCGGCAACTTGCTTGTCGTTGTTTGCCTTTTCCTGCAAATCCAGAATTTCCTGTGAGCGTGAGATCCAGGCCCGTTTGCCGAAGATATGCTCAACATCTTCCGTATAGATCACTTCGCGTTCGAGCAAGACTTGCGCCAGTTTGTTATGTCCTTCTGCGTGGTCGGACAGGATTTTTTTCGCGCGTTCGTATTGTTCGGTAATGATCCTTTGTACTTCCTGGTCGATCATGCGGGAAGTCTCCTCGCTATACGGCTTGGTGAATCCCCAGTCCTGACCGCTCGAATCGTAATAATTCAGGTTAGGAAGTTTTTCACTCATACCGAAGTAGACAACCATGGCGTAAGCCTGCTTGGTTACCCGTTCCAGGTCATTGGATGCTCCGGTCGTTATTTTACCGAGGAAAAATTCATCTGCTGCACGTCCGCCCAGCGTTGCGCACATCTCATCGAGCATTTGTTCGCGGGTGGTGATCTGGCGTTCTTCCGGCATATACCAGGCTGCTCCCAATGCTTTACCTCTCGGTACGATAGTCACCTTAACCAACGGATTGGCATGTTCAAGGAACCAGCTTAATGTGGCATGGCCTGCTTCGTGATAAGCAATACTCTTCCGTTCGTCCGCGGTTGTTATCATAGTACGTTTTTCCAAACCACCGACAATACGATCTACCGCATTCATGAAATCATCTTTCTGAACGAACTTTTTACCGCCACGGGCCGCTATCAATGCTGCTTCATTACAAACATTGGCGATATCGGCTCCAGAGAATCCCGGAGTCTGGCGAGCCATGAATTCTGCATCAACACTTTCATCTATCTTGATCGGACGCAGATGCACGCCGAATATCTCTTTACGTTCGTTTAAGTCCGGCAGTTCCACACTGATCTGACGGTCAAAACGTCCTGCGCGGAGCAACGCCTTATCCAGAATATCTGCACGGTTAGTGGCAGCCAGGATGATCACACCGCTGTTTGAGCCGAAACCGTCCATTTCTGTCAGCAACTGGTTCAAGGTGTTTTCGCGTTCGTCGTTACTGTTCATGTTGGCATTTTTGCCACGGGCACGGCCTACGGCATCTATTTCATCGATGAACACGATACACGGGGACTTCTCTTTGGCCTGGCGGAACAGATCACGGACACGTGACGCACCTACGCCGACAAACATTTCGACAAAGTCGGAACCTGACAGTGAGAAGAAAGGAACATCCGCTTCACCGGCTACCGCCTTTGCAAGCAATGTCTTACCTGTTCCCGGAGGACCGACCAATAAAGCGCCCTTAGGTATTTTACCACCTAATTCGGTATATTTTTCCGGATTTTTGAGGAATGCGACGATTTCTTCCACCTCTTGCTTGGCTTCTGACAAACCTGCCACATCTTTAAATGTCACTTTCCGGTCGTTATCTTTATCAAAGAGTTGTGCTTTTGCTTTGCCGACACTGAATACCCCGCCCGGACCACCGCCTGCACCGCCTGACATTCTTCTCATCAGGAAGATCCACACAACAATGATCAGGATGATCGGTCCGAAAGAAACCAAAAAATTCCATATGGCATCGTCGCCTTCTTCATATCGTACTTGAGTATCAATATGATTCTCTGTTACCGCTTTGTCGTAAAAATCGGAAAATTTGTCTGCTGACGGTATTTTGACATACACTTTTGGGTTTGTGCCTAAAGTCGTGCTGTCACTTTTAAAGACTAATGCTTTCTTACCGCTCTTGACAGTGGCCTCCACCAGATTTTTCTTGTTGTAGACAGCCATTTTGTCAAAGACATTATCCTGGGCCAGTTTCTGGAATTCGGTCCATCCCAATTCTTTCGATGCCGAGGAATCGTTCGTCAGATACAGAGCAATAAGCATCATAAAAATTAGCCCGTACATCCAATACAGGTTAAACTTGAACATTTTAGGCTTATTGTTCTTCGGCACTTTATTAAACATGTCGTTTTTATTTTCCATACTTTGAATTCGATAATATTAATCCGGCTTAATCGAGATTCGGGATCTGGGTGACTTTAGAGTCAGACCATAGGGTCTCCAGATTATAAAACTCGCGTTGCTCCGGCAAGAATATGTGTACAAGAACCGTGCCATAATCCATCCCTATCCATTGGGCACTCTGGTTGCCATCGATAGACAAAGGTTTCTCACCCGCTTTTTTGCGCGCGAAATCCCACACGGAATCAGAAAGTGCTGATACCTGAGTAGGAGTGTTCCCTTCGCATATGACCATATATTGGCATACGGCTCCGGATAGTTGGGTTAAATCTACGGTTACAATATTTTTGCCTTTTTTCTCTTGTAGGCCTTCAACAATTGTGTTTACTAATTCTTTTGTTTGATCCATTTATTTTTTATTGAATAATTTTCGAAGTTGCAAATATACTTCTTAATTTATTATCTGCATGCTTTCTCTATTTAATATATGTATAAACCCTGTAAATTCAAAACAGGAGAAAAAGAAAAATGTTTATTTTGATGAAATTTTTTCTCGAAATATTTGCAAGAATAAAAAATGTCCGTATCTTTGCACCCGTAATCGAGAAACATACTACTCGAGACAATAAAAATTGTTCTATGGTGTAATGGTAACACGTCAGATTCTGGTCCTGAAATTCCAGGTTCGAGCCCTGGTAGAACAACAACTTTAAAAATCATCCCTTGTAAGTTATGGCTTGCAAGGGATTTTTCATTTACGGGGTACATAATAGGGGACATTTTGTTCTGATTGTTTACTCAGTTTCTATTTGGGTAGCCATTTTATCAGCATTCTCTTCCAATGAGACTTTTATATAGTCCATCAAACTTTCAGCGGTAGTATGTCCGGTTACTTTCATTATTTGTATAGCGGAGTAGCCAAGTAAAAATAAATTTGTTGCACCGGTACGGCGTGCGGTGTGTGAGGTGATCAACTCGTATTTTTTTACCAGGCGCTCTTTTGTTTCACCACCTATGTTCTCAGTCAAAACTACTTCTTTGTCGATACCGGCCAGTTCTCCGATTTTTTTTAGTGCTCGGTTGAATGGCTGTTCTACTATTTTAGGTACTTTGTAATCATATTTCTGTAATAAGGTGTCAAGCTCTGGAAATAAGAAGGGGATCAATACGCGTTGCTTAGTTTTGATTTGTACTAAATCAATGACCTTGTTTCCGTTTCCTGTTGTTTGGATATGCTCAGGAGAGATTCTGCTGTAGTCGCTGTAGCGCTGTGCTACATAACAACCGATCAGGAATACATCTCTGTATTTTTCGTATGTTCCGGATAGCGGTAAGTCTATCAGCTTTTTCAATTCCTCAGATGTGAGGTATATGTTATAAACTTTTTCTTTGACAGCTTTAAAGTTGTTTGATTGAAATATAGTGTTTTTACTTATTCCTTCTTCAAAAGCTGTATGTAGTACTGCTTTTATTCTTTTTATAACAGATCCTGTTGTATTGGTCCGGAATCCAATCTGATTACAATATTGGAGTAAACTGTTGTAAAAATCAATATCTATTTCTTCTATATTAATGCAACCGATCTCTTTTTCAAAATCAGTCAACAACAATAGGTTTGATTTGTATGATTTGATAGTGTTAGGAGAATATTTTGTCCCTTTGTCGGTTAGATATGTACCGTTTTCCATCCGGGTGACCACAGACGTGAAGTATTCAATGAAGTTAACGGGTTTTACTTCTTCGATCATTTTACGACCTAAAAATTCTAAGACTCGTTTCTGTATCGTGTCGAGTGATACAGTCTTGTCTCTTTTTAGGTCAAGGATTAGATCGTTAACGAACAGATCAATCTCGTCTAACTTGATGGAAAGAATGCTAAGTTCCTTTTGTAAGATGGGAGCAAGGGTTCTTAATTGTTTTTTATTCGATATTGGACGCTGGTTGTCCTTATCCCAGTATTCCGGGATAATAGTTTCTGATGTAGAGATTTTTAACCGTTTACCTTTCCAATTGAGGAAGAGGTATATAAGGGTATGTGTTCCTCTATTCGGTTCTTTTAATATGAATTTGGGTTCTAATCCTGCCATTTTACTTCGTAATCATCCATGTTTAAATAATCGTCTGGATCATCCCAATGTGAAATACCTAATATTTTTCCTGTTTTGGAATCTTCCAGTAAAACATATTTGTTTCCGTCGATATGTATTGTATTTGGGAATGATGCTATCATCGCTTTAGCTTTATCAATATTGAATACAGGACATTCGATAATATCAAAACGTTCTATTTCCCTTTCCAGTTGCTTGAGTAGTTCTTCTTTATCAACTTTCCAAAACTTCATTTTTTTGTTTGTAAACTTGCCGAATGAGTACCAAAATTTAAAAGCACTTGCCGGGCATGAGTTTTGTGGACCGATTGCATTAAGTTTACGGCATCCCCAGCCCGGACAACGGTTGTTGACCCAGCAGTGATGTTCTTTGTCCTCTGAACGTGTGTATTGACCGTAACAGATGGCAATAGAGCGGTTATTCATTAAACATTTTTCCTTTTCCAGTAAATATATATTCAAGATTTATATTGTACCGCTCGTATGCCATGCGAATAGCATACAAGGGTACATTCATTGTGTTTTCAATCTCCATACGGTATATGTTAGAGGATGCGAGGCCGACGGACTCCGCAAATTGTTTTTTTGTTTTTATTTTCCTTAATCCGATCAGCTGGTACATGATAGCCAGGAACCGGTCGGTTATAATCCTGTTTTCTGTAATCTTCTCGTTCGCTAACATATTCTTAGTTTTTATATAGGAGATATAAAGCATTTATTTCTTTTTAATAGCCATGCCTTCTACATGGACATAATCTAAAAGTCCATCTTTTGTATGTATTGAATGGTATTTAAGTCCCATAATACCGTTTGCTCCTTTGCTGATAGCATCTTTATATATAGCATCTACACCATCAGAGTATGAAGCCTTTCTACGATTAGAAGGAAAAGGATTCTCTTTGGACTTGTGTTTTTTTGCCCACTCTTTGTCCTCTCCACTATATACAATAGTATATACAGATGCTACTGGCTCGTAATCGAAAGATACTGCTGATGCTTCAGTTATAAAAAATCCTTCTTTTGTGTATTGACTATAATCAATACTTCCTGTTTCAACATAATAGCTTCTAGTGACACAGCTAGATAATGCAATAATGGTCAGTAATAGTAAAAATGTTTTCTTCATTTTGTGAAATGTTTAATTAGTGATTTTTATTTAGGCACTTCTATGCCATGTTTTTTCTCATATTGTTTTACTTATTCTTTTGTTGTTTGACCACATTGAATAGTTGCGCTATATCTCTGAGGTCCACCGTAAAGTCTGGATAAATCGGATTGAAGGAATGACAGGTAATTATTCCTTTTTCAACATCATGGTCAACTATTTGTTTGAGTACAATACCATCTGTCTTATGTACGATGACGAATGCATCCCATGCGTTGATATGTAATTTGCTTTTCCAGTAATCACAGCCTATTTCCCGGCAAAGCAAAATATCCCCTTGTTCATAGCTGTGCTTCATACCGTCATCCATGCTGTCTCCTCTGACTTCGAAGCTGATGTACTTACCTTTATATTCTTTGTCAACAATCCACGGGATTTTAGGAAGTGTTTCAATGTAGGCTACGTCAGCCCAACCCATCATATAGCCAGCTTGTGCATATTGGTTGACGAGCGGAACCATCATGATACCTCCATTAATTATTTGTATGGCTTCATTTTGTTTAGAAGTAATATGTTTTTCCCCTATCCCTGAAACAATCCAGTTTGTATTTATATCAAACTTGTTAGATATGTCTGATATTATGGTTGAAGATGGAACAGGATATTTTCCAGTTCTTGAATCAATTTTGAATAATCTATTAACTTTTTGTGCACTTGTATACCCCAAAGCTAGAGAAAATGCAGTGACATTTCCTTTTGTTTGATCGTCTATTATTTCTTTAATGCGTTGATTAATAACTGGTAATTCAATATTATCCATATAATATGTTTTATAGCATATGAGTTGTGATCTAAAATGTTAGATTATTTCTTTGTTTTAAATCAAACATGTTTTATATTTGCAATGTGATTAACAACAAACAATAATCACAATACAAAGTAAATAGCAAATATAATCATTCAAAATGACTAAATGTAGTCAATTTGATAAAAAAGTATCCAATTCGATCTTTGAGTTAGGTGTCATGAAAGACCTTGTTGAATTAAGCGTATGTTAGCAGAAATGCCGTGATACATGCAGGGGATGTAAACAAGGCTATATGAATGAAAAGATTGAGAGGAAAGATATTTCCAGCTCGCAATGTAGTTTAATTGTTTTCGATCTTGTAATGAGTATAAAAAATGTAATCCTTTTGCAGGTATCCTTGCGGTGGTGGGTAAGAAGACCGTATTACATGATAATATAGCCTCGCATGACTTTAAGTCTACCGTTTGATCGGGTGCGGGGTACACGTTGATTACGTTTTTGGTCCATAATAAATGAGTTTTCTATAATTTCCTTCTTTTCCAAAAGAAGGCTTAAATTTTTCTTCAAGTAATCTTCTATTAGGGAATTCTTGTTGTAGTTTTTCCCGTTTATCCTTATTTTGTTTAGCTTCATAAGTTGATAAAAAGAACTCCATGCAAGAAGATATGTATTTGTCATTCAAAAGTGACTGTTTATCAAAAAGAGGACAATCTTTATTTCGTTGTTTTATAATGCGAATAAGAGTATTAGATGGAATTCCGATAAGATTACTAATCTCATATATTGGTAAATTAGAAAGTAGTGCAGCTAATTTGAATTCTGTTTTCGAATATTCAATTTCATTAGACCTAAGTTGTTTTATTATAGATTGGTTATTAACAACCTTTTTAGAAATCAAAGGTTTTATCTCGCTAAATCTTTCTTTAAAATATAGCTGAGTCTTGAACTTATTTATTCTCTTAAGAATGTCAAATTCAATAGATATTGGTGGTTTTCGCTGTAATAGTTCGTCTATTATGGCATCCACTTTTTCATTTGTATTTATAGGTATATATTTATTAAGATCCATACCTCTTATTTTTTAGAGAGGTTCTCAATAGTTCGTTGTTGACTTTCTATGATAGAAAGAAGTCGTTCGTTAGTGATAGGAGCAAATTCTTCTGATTGCTTTGGCAATGAAAATCCAATCAATTCTGATACTTCAATCCCGGTGGCTTTGGAAATGGTTATAATTTCCTCTACGCTACGTTTCATTAAATCATCGTAACGAGGCATGTTATTAGGGTGTATGCCTAAGGCGTCGGATACAACTTTATATGTAATGCCTTTTTTTTTCAATATCTCTCTTAAAGTCATAAAATCAAATTAAATATAATTAACCAATAAAACAATCATAATTAATTGAGACAATCAAAAATGATTGTATATTTGCAATGTGATTAGCAACAAACAATAATCACAATACAAAGTAAATAGCAAATATAAGAAAAGTAAATAACCTGATATAGTCAATTTATAAAAAAGTAAACGATATGAGTAACAAGATTGAACTAATGAAAGCGGAAATTGAAACTTTAGTAAGCATGACAGAAGAAGAAGCATGCAGAGAGTATAACGTTGACAGCAAAGTAGAGGCTGTTCAGTACATCATTGATTTCTGGGTGTAGGAAGGAGGTAGCCATGAATGAATTAAGAGATATTTTAAAGATGGTACAAGTGGTACAATGTGAATGTTTCGGAACGGAAGTTACGATTGCAATATTCACTAACCAGAAATATTTTTCAGTCCATGTACAACGTGCCGATCGGGATTATGAGGTTGTCTATTCAGACAAATTCTATTCAACTGAAACATTGGCAATAAACACGAAGAAGTTTGCTGGATTGTATGCCTTTGTTGTTGATGAAGCTTTTCGCATCGGATATACACTGATAGGAAACAAATTTACCAAAGTAGAAAACCGCTGTGAAGCAGGCTAATGATTGACTAAAATAAGGTTCAGCCGGGTGAGAGTCCCGGCACACGGGCGGTCAGTAATCTGGGATGAAACATTACAGAGTGCGCACGATGTAAAGAGGCTGGTTCGATACCGGCACCGTCCACATTGAAAACGATCTTTGACGTACTACGAGATATGATATGTAACCGTTAAGGCGTGAAGGCACGCTGGTTACGAGTAAATAACCCACTAAATGAGTCTGCGATATGAAGGAGAGAACACCAACTTAGAGCAGGCGGTCACAAGTGTAGCGGAGTAAACAAAATTATTTGACAATATATTCATTTTTCTGCCAGGCTTGTTACCGGGTTCAATTCCCGGTTGACCACATCAAATCAATAATAAAATTAATTATGACTGCACAAGAAGCAATTGAATTTATCCGTATAAACAAACAGTACGGAGATAAAAAGGCCATATGTGAACGAGCTGGTGTATCACACCAGACATTTAATACTATGATGAAACATGAGAAAGGCCCTGATGAAGAGAAATGGTATGATGCCGAATACAAAGTTTTGTGTGAGGCTGTCGCGTATCTAAAACCTAAAGTTGCTCAACGCAAAAAGATGGCGGAGGAACTTAAAAGAAAACTGTCTCAAATATGATTCCGTTAACCGCTTCGGAAACGGATGCAGTACTTTATCTGGCAGAACATGAGGTTGTAAAAGTGGCAGCCGATAAACGCTGTGTATCGGAACACACCGAAAAAAATCAGATAAAGTCGGCAATGGCCAAACTGGGTGTAACTACCCAGATTGGATTGATAAAAGAATTCTTCCGGTTGATATATGGGATTGAATTTAATCTACAAGATGCCCGGCAAATGTTAGCAATCTTTTTTCTATCTCTCTTTCTTTCAACTTGGGGAAATTGGGATCAGGTTGCATGTAGAGCCCGGAGGATAAGAGGACGTTTTGAATATGAATTAATGGTTGCATAATAATGGATACTAAAGCTGTACTAATGATATCAATGCCTGTGACAGAACTGGCTAATTTGATAGAGATTGCTGTTGACAAGGTTTTAGATAAGCGTTTTTCTCCCTTGCGAAGACAATTTGAAGACCGTCTGATAACATTGAAAGAAGCTGCTCAAAAGTTAGGGGTAACAGACCGGACAATGAATAATTTAGAAAAACGTGGCGAATTGATTCCTACCCGAATAGGGGCAAAGGTAATGTATAAAGAGAGTGATATAACACAATACCTAAATCGAAAATCACAATGAAACTACTATTATCCTTCCTATTCTTTTTCCTGTCTTTCGGATGCTTATTTCTTGTGTGTAACGCAGATAAATGGGAACCTGGAAATGTCTTTTTCTGGGCTTGTGTTTTTGGTGTATCGGTCGTTGTAACGGAAAAACAATTGAAGAAAAAAGAGAATACTAAATAATATTACTAACAAATTAATTTTCAAGCTATGAGTTTATTCAAACAACCTTCCGAACTGGAAGTTTCTACAACAATCAAAGCGCTGATCTACGGACAGCCAGGTCTCGGTAAGTCAACATTAGGTTTGTCTACTCCTTCTCCGGTATTATTGGATTTTGATGGAGGTGTAAAGCGTGTGAATGGCGCTTTTCAGTGTCCGACGTTACAGGTGAAAAATTGGGACATGGTGATTGAGGCATTGCAGGAAGATTTATCTCCATTTAAAACAATCGTTATTGATACTGCCGGGAAGATGCTGGATTTTATGTCTGCCTATATTATCAAAAACGATCCGAAGTTGGGACAGCGTGACGGTTCCCTTTCTTTGAAAGGCTATGGAGTTCGTAAGACAATGTTTATCAATTTCCTTTCCCAATGTTCAATGATGGGTAAGAATTTGATTTTTGTTGCCCATGAACGAGAAGAGAAAGATGGAGAGAATCGGATTGTTCGTCCGGAGATTGGCGGATCATCCGCGGGGGACTTAATAAAAGAACTTGATCTGGTTGGTTATATGCAAGCGATAGGTAGTGAACGCACGATTAGCTGGTCACCTACAGAGAAATTCTATGCAAAGAACACATGTAATCTCCCGCCCATGCAGAAGATACCAATCATTATTGATGCTTCCGGCAATGTTACCGGACAAAATATTTTCTTATCAAGTATATTCGATAGCTATCAGGCTTATTTGAAAAAGCAGGCAGATATCAGTAATGATTATGAGGCTTTGATTGATGTGGTAAAGGAAAATGTAGAGTTGATTGTTGATGCTGATACCGCCAACGCTGTCACTGAAAACATGGGAAAGCTACAACATATTTGGGATAGCAAACTGAAAGCCGGTCTGATGATCCGGGATAAATGTAATAGCCTGGGATTAAAGTTGAACAAATTAACTAAGAAATATGAATCAGCCGATGCCGCAGCAACAGCCTAAGTATAAATTCTACCCGTCTCTTTTAGATCAGTTTGAAAAGTATCTGCATGTGGATCGTGAGTTTGAGCATTTTTTCAATCAAGATCAGGAGACAGGGGATTATAAAAAGACGTATGAAGAGATAGAGACTGAAATGAAACAGTCTCTACTCAACAGTATTAATCGAGTTCCGTTCGATTCAGAAGCCGCAGATAAGGGTACAGCATTCAATGATATTGTTGATTACTTTATCCATAGAAAACCGGTAAGAACTCAGATCATAGAGGATATCAATGCCGATGTAGTTACAGCGACATACAACAACAGAACATTTTATTTTTCTTATCGTTTCTGCTGTAAGGCAGCAGAATATTTTCATGGGTCTGTTAGCCAGTTATTTGTAAAAGCTGTTCTCCCTACCAAATACGGAACCGTTGAGTTGTACGGATACATTGATGAACTGAACCGTAATAGGGTGTACGATATTAAGACAACTTCCCGGTATGAGTTTGGAAAGTACTCAGATGGTTGGCAACGACATGTGTATCCTTATTGCCTTATCTCTTCCGGTCTTGTTAAAGATATTGATTCTTTTGAGTACACTGCTTATCATCTGAAAGGAGGCACAAGCCGAACTCCTCTCATTACCGGAGTACAATACCCAGAACTTTATAAATACGATCATCAGCAAAGCCAGGGGCTATTAGCCCGGCATTGTGAAAGGTTTATTGAATTTTTGGAAGTGAACCGGGATCTAATCACTGATAAAAAGATTTTTGCTGAAATATGAAAACACGATTTGTCAAGGAACAAGGAGTAATCAAGTGGCAAGGTCAGCCGATCGAGCTTCTCTTTAATCTTGTTGCCAACGGTGAATATACGCTTGAAATAAAGAAGAAAGTCAAGAAACGCACTGTTGACCAAAATGCCCTTATGTGGATGTGGCTTACTTGTATAGAAGATGAAACAGGTACACTGAAACAAGATGTATATGAATATTACTGTAAAAAGTTCCTTTGGCGAAATGTATTCATTAATGGTAAAGAGGAAATTGTCGTCCGGACTACATCGAAACTTAATACGGCTGAAATGACTGTATTTCTCAACAAAGTACAGGCGGATGCCGCTAGCGAATTCGGTATAAGGTTACCGTCTCCGGACGATCAATATTTCAACTCATTTACAAACAGGTATGAACACATAAGGTATTAAGATGGAAAAACAGGTTAAGATTGGGAATCTCGCCCATGAACATGAGAGTGAAACCGCTAAACAGACTTTAGTAAAATCAGTAAAAGCCACTGAAAAAAGGTTGTTGAAAGCGAAAAAATTAACCCGGTTAGTGATTGGTTCTGCAATAGTAATGACCACATGCCCGGAAAAGTATAACACATTAATTCGTTGATAGTATGGAAGAAAGAGAACCTAAAATTAAAAAGGCCGTTTTGAATGGTCGTCAGTTGACAGTAACTTATACGGAGTTCCGTCCGGAGGGTGACAAGGACATCGCTGTTAAGTCTGAGATACCGGCACATATTGATTGTACAAATGCATTCAAGAAATTGATTCCTCATTTTATTCTTCTCACAGAAATGAAAGAATCCGATAAAGTAAGTCAGCGAGCTGCGATTGTTGGAATGGATAATCTGATCGGTGACGACGATGATTTTAAGAATGCTGATGTTTACGGTATCAAAATGGGAAAGAATGATAGTAGTACCAATACGGTCATTTTGATGGGTGAACGGTATCTTCAAATTGGTGGTTCAGTTGATTTCTGTTCTCCTGCTCAGGCGTTGGAATCATCGGATAGTGAATTTGAATATCCTTACATTAATGAATTGAACCTGGCTGTACAGGCAGTGATTTATGAAGTAAAAGAATATTTGTTCAATCAAAAATTTGCTATAACTCAAACGACGCTAGACTTTGAAGCAGTACCGGACGCTCCGTTTGAAGCCGGAAAAATGGTAGATACGGATACCGGAGTAGTTACTCCGATCACTGTTGAGAAACCGAAGCGAGGACGTAAACCGAAAAATCAACCTCTTGCAACAGCAGCAGCATGTTAATCCAAGAAGACGAAAAGAATTATTTCCTGCAATTTAAGTATCATCCGCTTATGATTGATGTTGTCAAACGTATTCCTGGACGGAAGTTTGACAGCAAACTAAATATGTGGGTGATACCTAAAAGTTTCTATCCACCTGGAAAATATACTCAAAAGGCCTATGTCGACATTTTTGCTAACTGGGCTGTGAAAAAAGGCTATGAGAAAAGTGTACAAAAAGGAGCTCAGGCTTCAAGACCGGACGTTCACTATACGCTTCCTCCGATGCCGGAATTACTTTCACCGCATGGGTTAAAGATAGAACCTTTCCCATATCAGAAACAAGGTATTGCCTATGCTTTACAGAAAAAGCGGTGTTTCTTCGGGGATCAACCTGGTTTAGGAAAAATGGAACCTTACAGTGCGCTAATTGCCACTCCATCGGGATTTCGGAAGATGGGGGATTTAAGGGCAGGAGATGAGCTATTTGGACGGGATGGAAATGTCTATCATGTTACCGGTATATTCGATCATGGGGTAAAAGATGTATATCGGTTTACATTCAATGATGGTGCTGTATGTTATGCAGGTCTTGAGCATTTGTGGAATGTCAGGGATGTGAATATGAGAAAACGTAATCAAGGATGGAAGACGATGAGTACGGAGGATATTTTAAAAAAAGGACTTAGATGGAATATTTCACCAAGCCGCAAAGCAAGTGGTCGTAAGCCAATATTACGCTGGGAAATTCCTGTGTGTGATCCGGTTAAGTATTCGCATAAGAATTACATAATACATCCATATATCCTTGGCGCTTTGATTGGTGATGGAAATTTATGCAATGGTGTTGTTTGTCTCAGTAATCCTGATATTGACAGTGATATTCACCAAAAGATAAAAAAACTTCTTCCTGATTACATGCGATTAAGAGGCGATAATATTGCTACTTGTCCAAGATACTGTATATGTAATTCGGATGGTAAGCATGTGAATCATTTTTTAGCCGAGATCCGTCGTTTGAACATTGATGTCAAATCGGAAGATAAGTTTATACCTAACGAATACTTGTATGGTGATATAGAACAGCGTATTGAGTTACTTCGTGGTCTGATGGATACAGATGGGTCTATCACAAGTGGAAGGGCACGAATGATCTATCACTCAATGAGTCGCAAATTATGTGATAATGTTGTAGAGCTGGTTCAATCGTTAGGTGGCTTGGCTCATATAAGGGAATATGATCGCATGAATGAAGGAAAATCTATCGAATATCAGGTCATAATTACTACGCGGTTTAATCCATTCAGTACAGTGCGTAAAGCTGAGCGATATAAAATTCAGAGAGGAAACTATTGTTCACGTTATATAGAGAATATAGAACTGGATAGGAAGGAAGAGTGTCGGTGCATCAAGGTTGATGCTCCAGATGAACTGTATTTAACAGATGAATTTGTGGTAACTCATAATACCCTTCAGGCTATCGGTACATCTTTTATAGCAAAAACATGGCCGGTATTGGTGATCTGTCCCGCCAGTCTAAAGATCAACTGGCAACGGGAATGGAAGAAATTCACAGGAAAAGATGCGATTATCCTTGATGATCGGAATAAAAACAACTGGCACCGGTATTACGAAATGGGGTGCTGTGATGTTTTCATTACGAATTATGAATCATTGAAAAAGTTTTTTGTTGAAGACTTTGCCGGTGGTGTAACCCGGTCGATTAAGCTAAAGCCGGTAGCCAGTTTGTTTAAGTGTGTGATCATTGATGAAAGCCACCGATGTAAGTCAAGTAAGACACAGCAATCAAAGATTTGTTACAAGTTATGCCAGGGAAAGGAATATCGTTTCCTGCTCACTGGAACACCTTCGATCAATGGTCCGGGTGACCTGATCCAGCAATTAAAGATTATGAATCGTTTGGATGATTTCGGAGGATATAAGAGTTTTGAAGCAAACTTTATGCAGGGACCACGGCAGGCAAGTAATTTGGAGATGCTAAACTGGCGATTATGGAATACCGGTTTCTTCCGGAGGGAGAAAGCAAAGGTTTTGGATCAGCTGCCGGATAAGATGCGTCAGGTTGTGAATGTGGATATCACAAACAGAAAAGAATATCAGGATGCAGAACATGATCTGCTTAGTTATTTAGCTGCTTATGAAAATGCTGATGATGAAAAGTTACGACGGGCCGAACGTGGTAAAGTGATGGTACAAATGCAGAAACTCCGACAAATTGCAGCTAGAGGAAAAATATCGGCAGCCGTAGAGTTTATCCAGGATATAATTGATTCCGGTGAAAAGTTGATTGTTTTTGCCTTCCTCAAAGAGGTTGTACAGGAGATAAAGAAAGTATTCCCTAATGCAGTTACCATCGTTGGAGACAATACCAGCCAGGAACGACAGGATGCCGTTGATCGGTTTCAAAATGATCCGAAATGTAACCTTATCATCTGTAATTATAAATCGGCAGGGGTAGGTCTTACATTGACAGCTAGTAGCCGAGTTGCCTTTGTTGAGTTCCCGTGGACATTTGCCGATTGTGAGCAGGCGGAAGATAGAGCGCACCGTATCGGTCAAAAGAATAGTGTGAATTGTTATTACTTCCTTGGAAAAAATACAATTGATGAATCGATATGGGATATTATTCAGACAAAGAAAGACATAGCAAACGATGTAACCGGGACAGATGATCAGGTACCGGAGAAAACTGTCGATGCAATGATTTTGAAAATGTCTGCTAAATCAGGAATCAAGAAAAGTGAAACAAGCACGTCTCCGTTCGATCGTCGTCTGGATGGTGCACTATTCAGCAATGCAATATGAAAGGTGAGGCAGGTCTGCAATCTTCATGTATAGAGTGGTTCAATCTACAATTTCCAAAATTGAAACTGCTTCTTTTCGCTGTTCCGAACGGTGGCCGACGTAACAAGATAGAAGCGGCCAATCTCAAAAGGCAGGGTGTCCGGGCTGGTGTTGCTGATCTTATTTTACTTTTTCCAAAAGGTGGTCACGGTAGCCTTTGCATAGAGATGAAGTATAAGAAAGGTACGCAGCAGGATTCGCAGAAGGACTGGCAGAGGGTAGCGGAGGCGGCAGGCAATAAATACGTTGTCTGCCGGTCATTGAATGAGTTTATGAAAGAGGTCAAGAACTATTTAGGTATTGAGCGATGAATTATATTGAATTAATAAATCGGTTTTGGGAATTGGATGAGCAATGGCAATTCTCCTGCTGTGAAACGAGACTGTATTTTTACTTGGTAAAAACAGCAAATCGTTTAGGCTGGGCGGATAACTGGACGCATAAAGATGATAAAACATCTGCTAATGTGGGAGTGTCATTAAATACAATGAAGACAGCCAGGAACCGGTTATCTCAGGCGGGTTTAATTAAATTTATTTCCGGTGGAAAAGGTCAAAAAGATAAAACAAGGTATCAAATTTTGACACCTAACTTAATACCTAACTTGACACCTAACTTAACACCTAATCTGATACCTAATCAGACCCCTATAAATAAACTAAATAAAACAAGTAATAATATACCCCCTATAATCCCCCATGAAAACAATTTGCCTTTTCCGGAAGAAAAGCCGAAAAAGAAATCCGGTAGGGCAAAGAAAGAATTTATTCCTCCAGTACTGGACGATGTATTAAAATTCTTTTCCGGCAGCTTATTGCCGGATTGGGAGAACCAGGGACGGTTATTTTTCTCTCACTACAATTCCCAGGGTTGGCGTAAAGGAACCGGTGTACAGGTTACTGACTGGGATAGTTTAGCAAACAAATGGATTTTAGACGAAAAAATTAAACGAGATGCAAGGAGTACAGGAAGTAAGACAAACAATCCAGCGTCCGGTAACAGATACGCCGGAAAATAAGATTGACCTAACGGCCTATAAGAAATTATTTCTTCGGGTAGCAGATCACTATTCCAAAGGCACATTTGTAATCGACGAGCGAAACAGAGCGATCGTGTATTCCCTGTTTCTGTATTTCCTGAAACAACCGGGATCGCTCGATATCCAAAAAGGTTTGTGGTTAGCCGGTCCGGTCGGTACCGGTAAATCTACGCTGATGTATATTTTCAGCAGGTTTATGCAAACTTTACAAAGGGGGTTCCGGGTGTATGTGTGTAGCCGGATTACGACAGAATATGCAATGCACGGAGATTTGAGCCGGTATCTGGATAATGCCGGATGGTCTTCATTGGGCCCGGTTGATATGTGTTTCGACGAGTTCGGCCGTGAACCTATCCCGGCAAAATATTTCGGGAATGAGTTGAACGTGATGCAGCATATATTTCACATTCGGTACAGCTATTGGCAACAGTACGGATTAAAAACCTATGTTACAACAAACCTTTATCCGAATGATGTAGAACGTAAATACGGTGATTATATCCGTGATCGACGTGGTGAAATGTTCAACCTGATTGAGTTGAACGGAGAGAGTAGAAGATAACTAAACTAAAAATAATATCCTATGAGAACAAAAAACTTTAATGAAGTAATCGCTGATTATTTGAAACAGCGGGCAGCAGAGGACACACTATTTGCTCCGAAGTTTACTAATCCAAAGAAGAACATTGATGAATGTTGCCGGTATATTTTAGGTGAAGCGCGGAAGCGCGGTAATGAGGTGGTAATGACTGATAATGAAGTGTTCGGCTTAGCTATACACTATTACGAAGAGGAAAATATCAAAGTGAATGCTAGAATAGGTAATTCAGTTAAAAGCCGGGTTGTAAGTAGCAAACAGGTTCCTGAGGTTCAAACTGTGGAACAGTTGTCGATACAATATGAACGGCCTGTTTTTTCCACTGTTAAGCGGGGGAGAGGTAAGAGAGAAGAAAGCAAATTACAATTATCTTTATTTGATTAAGCCATGAAGCCAAAAACAAAATTACAAAAGCTGGTAGTTAAACTGAGCGCACAATTACCGAAATTTACTGAGAAACATCGTCAATGGGCTATTGAAAATGTCGTTGATCGTATTGGTCTTCGATTGAAAAAAGGTATTATTACTTGTACTCATTGTAGTGAAGTTTTTCCTGATACAATGAAATTTGAAGATGGAGAAATTGATCTTTGTCCCAATTGTGGAAGTAAGTTGAAGATCGAAACAAGTACGAGAAAGAATGATTTTCAAGCAGAGTATTTCTCTATTATAACAACATGCCAGGGATTTCAAGTATTCCGTTATTTTATGATTAAGAAGGAATTCAAATTTGGCTGTGAGGCACAATATAAAATTGCGGAAGTTGTTCAGCGATGGCTCCTGCCTGATGGTAGATTTGAAACATTTGCAAAACTTACTAATACCCATCAATATTATAGTGATGCGTGGTGTTTTGAAAGTGAGATGGAATTAAGGGGAAGAGATAAACATGCCTACAATGTTGGATGCGATGCATGTTATCCTGTTCGAAAATATCTTTCTGTTTGGAGAAAATATGGATTCAAAGGAAAGATGTACGGCTATTATCCTTTTAACTTCTTTCATCTAATCAGTACAAATAACCAAGCTGAAACATTACTTAAAGCCTGTCAGTTTGATTTGCTCTGTAGAATGTGTGCAGGATATGATGATGAAATAAAAAGATACTGGCCATCGATCAAGATATGTATGCGTAACCATTATTCGGTGAAAGATGCAAAAATGTGGCTTGATTATTTGATGTTACTCAGTTACTACAAAAAGGATTTACGCAATGCTCACTATGTCTGTCCTGTTAATTTAAGAAATGCTCATGATGAGTATATGAATAAGCGGAATCGCGAATTGGCTAAAGAACGTGCTGCCTTTGATCGTGAAAAAGCTATTTATGCAGAACAACGACGGAAACGACTTTTTGAAAAGATGAAGGAAGACAATCTCAAATATCAAGAACAGAAAGGTAAATTCTTTGATGTTCAATTCAATGATGGGGTTGTAGTGGTACGTGTACTACGTAGTGTTGAAGAGTTTAAAGAAGAAGGGGATGCTTTGAATCACTGTGTATTTACAAATGAGTATTATAAAAAGACTAATTCCCTTGTTCTTTCCGCTCGAATTGGAGATAAACACATTGAGACAATCGAAATAAATTTAACGACTATGACGGTCAATCAATGTTATGGGCATGGAAATAATAATACAAAGTATCATAATCAGATACTTGAACTTGTGAAAAAGAATATGAACCTGATCCGTCGAAGGTTGACGGCGTAAATATTAAGTTGTTATGAAATATGTTCCTGTTTTTGGTAGAAATATTGACAGCTATATTCAAAAAAGATTGAATAACAAAACTCATTTGATTTGCACATTCGATAGAGAAGACGGTTTAAAATTGTATATACTAGCAATAGAAATAAATATGAGACTTGAAGATAACTCCCTTATGCCTTGGGGAAAATATAAGGGTGAGAAAATGGCAAATGTTCCGGCTACATACTTGATGTGGCTATACAACAATGAGAAATGTAATGCGGAAGTCCAGGCGTACATTGAAGATAACATGGATGCTTTAAAAGAAGAAATCAGGCAATTAGGAGATAAAAAAGATGAAACTAAAAGATATAGCAAGCCAATTGGCTAACCGAATAAACCAACCAGCCGTAATCGAAGTGTATCTTCGACAGGTATATGCGAAGGGTTTTATAGATGGTACCAAACAGTCTCCCTGGATAAGCGTTAAGGAAGGGTTACCATGTGATCAAAATATCGTCTTGGTAAGGAGCCAATATGGAAGCAAATCTACAGCTTATTATTGCGACAATAATATCGGGTTTGTAATTTACGGAGAAAATGCCTATAAGGTTTTTGGAGTAGTAACGCATTGGATGCCGATACCGGAATTAGAAGAGAATTGAACTTTTGCTCACCTTATTTGCAAGGCGAACAAACGCGGAAAAATTGAAAATTAAGTATTGAGTCGACATTAAAAAGAACATAAATGTATTTATTGAAGGATTAATGCTATCACGGAAACAATAAGTGTTACTATTGCAATAGCTATGTTAATATAAGAGAACTTTTGTGACTGTTTTGAGTTCCGATCAGCGTTGTGTTCTCGTTTAATTTTTTGAATGTCAGCAGAGTAATGTTCTAATCCTTTGGTTGAATTATCTTCTTTACAAAAATACTTCATGTAGTATATAATGTTGGTGACTTATATAATATTTAAAAAGTGAACCGTGCCGGATTCGAACCGGCGACCTCTGCCCTGTCAAGGCAGCGCTCTAAACCAGCTGAGCTAACGGTTCGGTTTGGCAAATATAAGAAAATTAAATAATAACGAATCATGGAAACAAATGAGAATTTTAATTTATGGTGTATTGTCGAATTATTCGGACATAACCGGATAGCAGGCAAATGTAGTGAACAAAACATTGCAGGAAATAATTTCCTCCGAGTAGATGTGCCAACGACTAGTAAACAGTCCGGTTTTACCCGCTTCCTTTCAGCCAGTGCAATCTATGCAATCAATCCCGTCACGGAGGAAGTTGCTAGGCAAATCGCGGATAATTTGCAGATTCAACCTGTGAACGTTTGGGATGTGGGCCATTTGGTAGATCAAAAGCTGATGGCATTGCAAACCGGCGTTATCCAAGAGGACAATTTTTAATTCATATTTAACAGAAAAAGCCACTACAGAATACTGTCAGCGGCTTTTCCTTTAAATTGAGAGGGCGGCGTGGGACTCGAACCCATCTTGAAGAGTTGTGATTACTCATTATTTCATTGTAAGTTTTTACTTGTTGGTCGGAAAATCCTGCCTCGCCCAGAATCACAACCCCTACCGCATTCCAAATTTCATTTTTCTTTTTCATGCTTCTTCCTTTTTTTTGAACATTATTATTTTGGTTATCTTTAAATGAAAATAGTGTTGCCCCTAGAGCAAACAACTCAAAGTAAGTGGGCATTCCAAATCCCAATGAACAAGATATTATACTTACAGCTACTGTAATGCAATTTTATTTCGCAAATATCAGAAATTAAAAATTAGAACCCTAATTATTTTAATAAAAAAAGCAATTCAAATACTGTTTTTGGATAAATCATTTTAGTTTGTAACAGTTCGAGAATGGTACTGAATGGATTTCAGTTAGTACCATATTATAAAAGAACACTTAGTCGATTTATTGGTATAGTGATCAGATTTTGTGAAAAGAGAATTAAATATTAAATTTGTAGAATTGCATTAGAATTTTTATATTTAAAATTTAACAAGAAATAAAGGCATTTATGTATAACAAAAAGGACTCATCAAATCTGCATACTTTTAAAGATAGTATATTGTATCTTATTGGAAATGGATTTGATCTACATCATTCTATAAATTCTAAATATCAGGATTTTCATAAATATGTAAAAGAAAATAACCCTAAGCTTGAATCTTTTTTTGATACTTATTTTCAACTGTCAGAAGATCTAGATTATTTGTGGTCTGATTTTGAAAATGATTTAAGAACTTTTGAAAGTGACTTGTTTTTCCATGATATCAGTGTTATGAGTGAAAAAGAATGGTTTGATCAAAAAGAACCTAAATGGAGTGATTGGTTTGGTATGTATGATGAAATCACTGGGAAAATAGAGTATGAGCATAAGGAAATCTGTGATTCTTTTCTTGAATGGCTTAAGACTCTTTCAATAACAAAGGTATTGAGGAAAAATTTAAAATTTGACAATAATGCTAAATTTGTTTCGTTTAATTATACTCTAACCCTCGAAGAACTATATAATATCCCTTCAGAAAAGATTTTACATATACATGGGGATATAAATAGTAATAGTTCTGATCTTATTTTTGGGCACGGAGGTAGCCTCAAAGAAATTGTTGAATTTGATGAAAATGGCGATAGTAATCGAGTTCCTTGGAGTGATGCTGAAAAAGCCTCACTATATCTATATGATGTATTAAGAAAGCCTGTTCAATCAACTATCGAAAATAATATGATTTTTTTTAATTCTTTAAGCAATGTACAACATGTTATAGTGTTGGGACATTCATTAAACGAAATAGATATGCCATACTTTGAGAAGATAAAAGATCTTGTTTCCGATGGATGTAAGTGGATCATCGTTTATTATTCAGGAAAAGATGAGAAAAAAAAGTATATAAAAAGTATTAAATCCCTAGGATTAACAGAGTCATCTGAATTATTAACCTGGGAAGAATATCAAAAAATGGGGGAGACTATTTAATCCCGGATTCGGTTCCTGTGGTATTGAGTTTAGTGCCAAATATCAATATCTTCTAAATTTATAGAGTGTTGTTGATAGGTTTTCATTCTCTTTAATAAAATCTTTAAGGTAGTCCTCTGTAATAATAAATTGCTTATTTGTTTCTTTTTCCTTTGTAGCTAATATTTGCTCTCCGTTTGATGTTATTTGAAAACTGTGAATAATTCGATTTCTCTTATCACATAGTTCTTCAAATAAATTAGCTATTTTATCATCTGAATTTTCTGTAATAGTATTTTTGATTGCAGTTTCCATCTTTTTAGATCCTGATGTTGTATCAATTAAATTATACCAATCATATTGATGTTTTCCTTTATTATTTAGAATATTTTCAATGACAAAAGCATTATTTGAATTGAAAACACATAGAGCAATTCCCAACAATTTTATGTATTCTTCTGACGGTAAAGCCTGTTTTGTAATTGATTCGTTCATTTTTTATTTGTATATAATTTATAAATAGGTCGTTTAAAAATTACCCCATATAGCAGGGTTTGTTATAATATTGGCAATAACATTTGAAGCAACATCAGAACCAAAACTTTTAATCTTATCTATAAGTCTATTTTTAGCTTGTACAGGATCTGATTCATTTTCTATGATTGCTTTAATTTCTTTTTGTTGTTTGCCTGTTAACTCATCTTTTATTGCCTCAATGAAAATGTCAATAGCTAAAGACTGTTCTTGAGATTGATTCTGAGATTGATTAACATTGACATGTATAGAATTGTCCGTCTTATTATTCTCATTTTTAACTTTTGGGAGTTCTGGGATAACAAGACATGATTCCAGTATTCCTAGTAATTTATCAAATGAACTAGGTGAATTATAAGATTTAATGAAAGCTTCTGCTGCTTTTTCAAAATCATTAATACATCTGTCTCCTGCAAATTTGAAGGATAAAAACCTTATAGTCTTATTTTTCCAAGTTTCATATTGTGTTGTGCTTTGTAGTTTGTAAGCACTAAATAATCGTATTACATTAGGTGATGTATTGATGTAAGAAATGCCATTTCTTATTTCTTTACCTTCTTCTATAAGTTCTTCGAGAGTTATAATAGCCATATGATATTATTGTATGAATTTCCAAAGGTATAAATTTATTTGATGTAATGATATTTAAGGAACCATAAACTTAACAGTTGTGCTTTGTAAATATCATAATGTATAATACGTATCCTATATGATATTTTATTATATTTGTCTTTATATAAATCTGTATGTATGAGTAATATAAAGATTGATCCAAATAACTATCGTATCCATGGCGACAAGAACAAACGTCTGATCCGGAAAAGCCTTGAAGAATGTGGTGTCGGGCGTTACTGTTGAAAAGCATTGATTGTAGGGTGCTACTGTTGGTTTTATAAATGGTCATATTTTTCATTTACTGTATTAATGAATCTTACATTATAGCTTTTCTTGAATTCATATAAATTTTGATTGGACATAGTATCTATTTGCATCATTATATTATCGTAGCTATCGTTACCATGATAGGATATATATACCTCTTTCAGTGGAGTATTGTAGGATTTGCCTGGGAAAAAAAAGAAATCTTTAAAGTAAGTATGATCTGTTTCTCCTAAAGAATGTCCAAAAAATATTATACTGTCTGATATTTCTAAATAATTAGAAATATCTATTGGCGTAAAATTTATATTATAGGATTTTTTTAAGAAAATATGTTCTTTTTTTATGTCAGCCATATCTTCTACTCCAAATATAATATCTTTATTTTCTATGGAACCATGAACTTTTATTATCTTCTTTTCTGGATATAAAATCTTTGTTGTAGGAGTATAGTTGAAATCTATAATTACAATATCCATTTTACATAGGTCATTAATAATTTGGTATGCGATTGATTCTTTATTGATTTTATCATATGGTAAACTTGAAAGATAATCAATTAAAGAAGCACTAAGGTTTTTGAAATCTTGTTTTACTTGCTTGGGTTGAGAATCTGTTTCTGTAGAATATTTTTTTAATTCATTTTCGATATCAATCCAATTATATAGTTCTTGCTGATTAAGTAGATATTTACATAATTGATTGTTATTATTAACTTCCTTTTTGAAGTAGTCGCTTTTTATAAAGTCGCAGTACCCTGTTTTTAGACCTAGATTTAAATCAAATCCATTGCCAATGATAAGTAAAGTTTTATTCATTGAATTTAATGTTCTATGGTTATCTATTACAAAGATACGAAGTAATTTATATTATCTAATAAATGCTAGATTGTTTTTTGATTTATGTATCATGTCGGATATTAAATATACAATATGATAAATTATTCTTATATTTGTCTTTATAAGAATTTTAGATATGGCTGCATCGAAGAATAATCAGTTTTGGAAATTGAGGAGTAAACATGGAAGAGATACCCTTTTCTCTTCTCCTGAGCTCTTATGGTCTGTAGCATATGAGTATTTTGATTGGTGTGATGAAAACCCCTGGTACCTTTACATTGAAGGTAAATTCGGTACTGGCAGTATGAAACCAAACAGGGAGAAAAGCGGTATGTTACCGAAATTCATGCGGATAAGGTTGAGTTCTTCTCTTTCGGCAGTAAACGAGAGGATAATCAACGCCAGAATACTATCAGTCAATCGGCACAACCTGAGCCACCCAAAGAAGACCTACCATTCTAAAAACACGAGAGGCAACGCCCGCACTACCAGACCGTCACCCCTCCACACGATTATAGTACAAATATACTACTTACTTTTAAATTAATCGTGCTATGTTTAGTGAAATTGCAGAAATAAAGTCTATTCGGGAACAAAAATCAAAACTATCAGAGAGAGAAGCAGAGTTGACAACTCCGATTCTAACTGACCTTAACCAGATCAGCGTGTTGTATGGATGGTTTAGGGAGCTTTTATCCGATCAGGCGTGCCCCGGACGGGTAGAGGGTGCTCATCAAAGAAAGAAGTTCATTTTTATAGTTCTCTTTCTATTTGCACCTAGTGTGTTGGCCGGTGGGCGGATGCCAAATGGATTGCGGGATAAGATTGCAGAGGCTATCGACTTGAAGGATATAACATTCATTTCTCACAATATTGAGACAATTGTATTCCTTCATCAAAATGATAAATATTTCAGAAGGGATATAGAATGGATGTACGGGGAGATTATGAAAAGGATAAAGCTGGGGGATTAGGCGGCTTTACTGATAAAAGTTTTTGTTAGTTTCAGAACTAAGAATAGATATAAGACCTCTTAATTCTTCCAATAATATTTTATTTTTAGAAGTATTGCTATTGTTGAGATCTTGAGAATATGTACATATAGTATTATATTTTATGTTAAGTTTATCTTTAATAGGATGTTTGTCATCAATAAGTGCCTTGATTTCGTTTAATTTAGACAAAAAAACCTGAATTGCCATTAGGTCTTTATTGATATTTTTACCTAATTTTCTTGTTTCTGTGTTAATTGTGTAGTTTATGATTACTATTTCAATAGCTTTAGCCTCTTTTAGTAACTCACTCAGATCGATGGTGACTTTTCTGGCAAGAAGAAATTCTTTTGCTTCTATGGCCGCCAATGACGCTGATTTTGTCTTTCTATATTGCCTCCATGCGACAATTGCACCTATTATAGAACAAATTGAAGCTAAATAATTTATTATATCCATAAATTATGCATTTAATATTGATTCAATTTGTTCTTTGGATAAGTGATATCTTACCATGTATTCGTATTCTTTCCAAATGGATAGCATTCTTTGGTACTTATTTTGCATTATCATATGACTACTGAAATCTCCATTTGAGTTGGTTTTTATTTCGTCATATCTTCTTAAATCAAAAACAAAATACCTAGCATAGCTAGCCATTCTGGCTTCAAGATTATCATTGAAATCAAAACCTCTAAATTTGACTTTGTTAACGATATCGGTTTCGTTAATTTGTAAGGCTGAGAAAATTAGCCCCCTATACATTTCTAAAACATCAAGAACGAATCTACAATCTTCTAAAGATAATTCATTTGATAAAATTTCAAATAAATCTTGGTAGTGGATAGTATACCCTTCTTCAATAGCTGTTTTTAGATTCTTCAAAGTGTCATCATCAGGACTTAACTTTTCTAAAATTCTTAATTGTAGTGCATAAGATAATCTTTCTTTTGCGGTAAGTGTTATTATATCTTCCATTATATTTACATTAGAATTATATATATATGTTTTATTTGCCATTACTTATTGCAAATATACTTATTCTTTATGATTCAGACAACTAAAGTTTAGCTTAATCGACAATATACAAATATATCTAACAAAATCGAAGAAAGCAAGCAGATCCCTTGAAAATTTGTTTGTGCAAGAAAGAAATCTTTTTCTTTCTTGGTATAAGTATATACTTCTTTCTTTATATATTATATTTATTATTATTTGTGTCGCTTGCTGTGTCTAGCCTGTGTCACTTGGTTGTGTAATGTGCTGTATTTTAGTGTGTTATCTGTGTTTGTTTTGTGTCAAATGCTGTGTCGTAAATAGTTCATTGAATTTCAACGGTTTATTGTTTTAGATATTTGACTGTACGATTTTTATTTTTTTGGGGGGGCACTAGCTGTGTCAGTGATGAAGATAATCGATTAATATATAATGTGTTGTCTGTGTCGTTTGATGTATCGCCTTTTTAGTGGGGTGTGTCAATGATTGGTGTAATATGTTGATATGTAGAGGTGTATCTGTGTCAAAGACAAAGCCGGAGAAATCCGGCTTTATTTGTAATGAGCATTATATTCATAAAAAGTGATATAGATTAATCCAAAACGTCTATTATGTATCGTTTAGTTATACAATCACTGTTTGGATTTGAATAAGAATCTAATTTGAAATGAGATTTATTATTGCAGATAAATTCCCATAATTCCCATTTTGTAACACAAAGTTCTTTTGCAGCAAAATCGACACTCACTTTCTTTGTTTCGTGATAGCTTTGATATAATTGTACAAACTTTTTTATACTATCTAATGATAATGTTTCTCCCTTCTTTGCCATAATATTTAATTTAAAGGTTTTCTGCTAATTTCCTAATATCTTCCTTACTATTGATAACATGTGTGTCCTTACCGATCCGGACGGCTCCAACTACTTCGTCAGAAGACTTATCGAATAGCTCTGCCACAGGAACACCAAGGGCATTAGCAATCTTCTCAAGAGTCTCAAGGGTGGGATTGCCGTTGATACTATTTGATAGTGTTACTCTATTTACACCGATAAGATCTGCTATATTTTGAATAGTCGTGCCTTTTTCTTTAATAAGTTCTTTTATTCTTAGTTCCATAACGTAGCTTTTATATTACGCCACAAATATATAAAGAAAATCTTTATGTAAATACATACGTTACGTTTTAAATGTTAAAGTAGTGTTAAAACTACTATGTTGTATTGTTTGTGTAAATATATAACCTACATTTGCATTGTCAAAGTAGGTCAAAGACTACGAAACAATATAATTCAACTAAACATACAACGATTATGAGCACAACATTTAAAAGCAGCATGAGAGAGGTAATGAGTAACGCATGGCGTTTCTTCAAAGTAACAGGTGAAAGTTTCGCTGACTGCCTCAAAAGAGCTTGGCAGGTTTACAAGCTGGCTAAAGAAATGAAGAAAAGAACAGTTCAGTTCTTCTATCAGAAGGTAAACGGCGAAATCCGTCAGGCTTTCGGTACTATGAAAGACGAAGTTATCGCCGATAAGATCAAAGGTAACGATACCCGTAGAAAGAATGACGATCTCTTTACCTATTGGGATTGCGAGAAAGAGGCATTCAGATCATTCAAGAAGTTTAACCTTGTAAAGATAGCATAACTATGAAATTACTATCAATCAACTATTGCAATAGCACCTTCTATGTTGAGAACAATGGTGAAGTGTACACCGGTTCTTTCGGCACTTGTGGCGGCTTTGTCATCGTCACCAACTTAACAGGGTATAAGGCTAATTTGCCTTTGAAGTTTAGAATTGAACATTTCTTGTACGATATAATACTGTAAGCTATGATATTTAACGGTAAAAGATATAATGAATACGAGACTAATATAATAGGTCTTGATGATATAGTTTGTTTAAATGGTACAATAGGCTACGTAGATGCTATCATGTACGATTATATATTACTGGTAGATGACAAAGGCAAGGCACACCGGATAGATAAGAACAACATTCAGTCTGCTTTTATGTTAAGTCAGATTTTTCGTAATAACTTATCAAGTATATTGTTGAATTGACCTCTTTGCACGGTTATTAAAGGCCGCTCGCACTACTTTAGAGCGGCCTTTAGACTTATTTTGAAACAATCAATGAATTGTTTGGTATAAAGGATAGTGATATTCTTTTAAAAGTTTGGTAGGTTATAGTTTTGTGATATGAAAACAACCCGCATACGTGACGGTCAGCGGCAGAAGATATTTAGGGCATTGGTTAGAGTTGCATACCGTCACATCAGGCAGCTTTGATCTTTGCCCTTTGCTTTTTCTTGTCAAGCGAGACTGAAAGAGCAGGTAGAATGGCATACTTCGGGGTTCGAGTCCCCGGCTACCACTTCGGACAAATAAAAATCCCCAGAAGCGGACAAGTCCGAACCGTTAATGGGGATAAACATTAAACAGTTGCAAATATAATTATTATGAAGCAATTATCAAAAACTAGTTCAAGCGAAGAAATAAAAATGTATTTCAACGCTATTTTAAAGTTGGCGAAAGCGAGTGAGGAATTTCCGGTTAACTTCGATGAAGTTTGGATGCTGGTCTATAATCGAAGAGATTACGCCGTAGATGCGTTAAAGAAAGATTTTATTGAAGGTGTAGACTATGTATGCACTTCGGTAAAAACCGAAGTGGGCAGCAATAAGTTTGAATATGAATTAACGGTAGCGTGTATGGAATTTTTCATCGCTCGTAAAGTTCGTGATGTCTTTGAGGTCTATCGCAAAGTCTTTCATAAAGCTGCTGAACATGCAAAGCAGTTGAAATCACCTACGCCTACAAAGGTTCGCGCGTCACTCGAATGGGTAAAAGGGGTTAAAGACCTACTAAACCTGAATGATTCTTCAATTCTATCTATGATTAAGCAGGTTGGCGACCCTCTTGGATTACCAACCCCGGATTATATCCAATCAAAAGGTATATTAAAATCTGCTGGTGATCTTCTGAAAGAAAACGGACTTTCTATCAGTGCACAAGCGTTTAATCAGAAAATGATAGAGAAAGGCTACATAGTTGAACTAACACGTCCATCTAGTAAAGGCGTTGTGAAGAAATTTAAGTCTATAACAGGTGAGGGGTTGAATTTTGGAGAGAATCAAGTGAACCCCAATAATCCAAAGAGCACACAGCCTCTTTATTATGAAGATAAGTTTTTTAAATTATTGACATTGTTAGATTTGAAACAGATTGCTTAGATTATAATGTGCGCCCGTTTTTCACGATCCGGGTGCGCCTACCTTAGAGGCGTGTAGAAAGAAACGTGATGCCTGGTTTAAAAACAAATAACCCACAATTAGCCGGTTGTGGTTAATCAATACACAGGATATTTCTGTATCTTTGGTCATGGTAGTACCTTAGTGGTGCTATCGCGGGGTAGAGCAGTTGGTAAGCTTACTACTTTGACTTGGTAGAGGTCGCGTGTTCGATCCACGCCCCCGCAACTGATTATTTATTAATAAAATAGACACGATTATGAACGTTTTAACGCTTTCGATTAAACAGAAGTTTTTTGATGAAATTTTAGCCGGCAATAAAACACAAGAGTTTAGAGAGATCCGGCCTAACACTTCTCAAAAATATGTCCGGTATAAAGTTGGTGACAAAGAGTACAAGCATTTTGAAGAAGTGCCAGAAGATCAAGAACCCGAAGTTGTGCCGGTTGAATACGATGCGATTAAATTTCTCACAGGTGAGTATAAAGGCACACGTCCATTTGCGATCGTAGAAGTAAAAGGCGCAAAAGTAGAAATCTTGACAGACGAAGATGGCAACGATATTCCTTATGAAGTCGATGGCGTTGAATACGTAATGGCTCAGATCGTTTATGATCTGGGTAAGGTATTAGATAAATCCAATGTTTAACCATTAATATTTTTGCTGAGTCGGTAGAAGAACTAACAGAACAGGTTTTGCGACCTCTAATTACAGAGGCGGCCGTAGAGGTTTGACGGTACCAGGAACAAACAGAGTTTCTCAAGGTGGTAGATTCATTACAAGAAACCAACAGTACAGAAATGTGCGTGCAGGTTTAGGCATGAGTTCAGGATGACCTTGCTTGAGAGAACATATAGGACGATAGACTTCGTTAGAGTAAAATCTAATGAGGCTATCGTTTTTTGTTCTTTAGGTAAGGACAGTCTTGTATTACTGGATCTTCTTTATCCAAGGTTTGAAATGGTAGTATGTGTTTTCATGTACTTTGTCCCAGGATTAGAACATATCGAACGCTGGGTGAACTGGGTTAAGGCCAGATATCCAAAAGTAGAGTTTATACAGATTCCACACTGGAATTTGACCTATATTCTTCGATCAGGCATGTACTGTGTCCCTAATCCAAAGATAAAGCTGTTGAAGCTGGCTGACGTAGATAATGCTATGCGTTTAAAGTTTGGCATTGATTACGTGTTTTATGGGATGAAGAAAGCTGACAGTATGAACCGTAGGCTGATGCTGAATACTTATCCTGATTATGAGAATGCAGGTAAAGTTTATCCTTTGGCCGACTGGACACAGAAAGAGGTTCTAACCTACATGAGGCAAAAAGGACTTCCCGAGCCGATCCGGTATTCAAGTAAGGCTTCGGGCGGTATCGGGTTCAATCTTGACTGCTTTTTGTGGCTTCGTGAGAATTTTCCAGGAGATTTGAAAAAGATTATCAAAGCATTTCCTATGAGTGAAAGAATTTTATTTGAATATGACAATGGAATTAAGCAAATACATAAAGAGTGAATCAATTGAACTAAGCCGTTCGGCTATTCGCTTCGCAGACTATAACCCTCGCAAGTTGTCGGACGAATCTCGTAAGACTTTGAAGCGTGGAATTAAGAAATTTGGTTTGGTTGGTGGTATTGTCGTGAATAGACGTACCGGTTTGACTGTGGTCAGCGGGCACCAGCGTCTGTCTGTTATGGATGATTTGCAGAAGTTCCCCGATAACGACTACTGTATTCGTGTGGATGTGATTGACGTAGACGAAAAACAGGAGAAGGAACTTAATATTTTGATGAATAACCCGAATGCGCAAGGTTCTTGGGATTTCGATACCCTTGCTCAGATTGTTCCTGATATTGATTGGAAAGACGCTGGACTGACTGATGCCGACCTAAACATGATTGGCGTTGACTATCTTTTGCAGACAAAAGAGGAAAGCTCTATTGCAGACGCTTTGTCTGATATGATGGCACCTGTCACCGAACAGGATGCAGCCGATAAAGCCGCCAAGCAGTTAGAACGTGCCACAAAGGTAGCTCACATGAAAGGAGTCAAGCAACAGGTAAAGGAGAATGCACAGAAGCAAGCCGAGAACATGGATGCTTACGTGATGCTGTCCTTTGATACCTTTGAGGCGAAAGCTGCTTTTATGGCAAGATTTGGGTATGATCCGGATATGAAGTTTGTAAAAGGAGAAGTATTTTCCGATCAGATAGAGAGGATAGATTGATATGGCTGTAAAATTCAGGTATAAAGAAACAGGATTATTTTTTTGCAAAGCTAAAGGTTTATCTACTGACAAATCATATGGAGAATACAAAAGCCGTGAGCGTTTCTTGAAGAGACATTTATCAAAGCGTGGGCGCATTTATGAATCAGCCACCGAAAAACAGAAAGCCGATTGGATAGGTAAGATGTATGTAGGTGAATTTGAAATAGTGGAGGTGTGATATGAGTAATAGTGAATCTCAAAATACAAATAGTCGTGGAGGAAGAAAGCCTAAGTTTGATTATATAAGCGAGGATTTTCTTTCTCTCGTAGAATCGTATGCAAAAAAGGGGTTCACAGACAAGGAAATAGCTTTTGCTGTTGGGTTAGCCCCTCAGACATTTTGCGAGAAGAAGAGTCAGTACTCTGAATTAAGCGAAGTATTAACGCGCGGGCGGGCGACCATAACGGCAACAGTCCGGGCAAAGTTCCTTGCTATGGCCTTAGGGGGTGTTAAGACAAAAAGTACCACTATACGAAAGATAAAGGATAAGGACGGGAATCTAACAGGTGAAGAAGAAGTTCAAACAGTAGAAGGCGAACTGGCTCCCAGTTTGCAAGCACAGTCGGTTTGGCTCTATCATTACGATGAAGACTGGAGAAAGGTTGAACGCAAGCAGGATGAAGAAACTGACATTCCTACCGACATAAACCATGGTATCAGTATTGATTCCTGGATTAAAGACAAACTGAAATGATAGAACCCCAGGCGACATATCACCCCCTATACACTGATACGGACAAATTTATAATCCTTATCACCGGAGGAAGAGGTAGCGGAAAAAGTTTCAATGCTTCCACTTTCATCGAACGGCTGACCTTTGAAATGACGGAAGCCGAGAAGATTGTTCATCAGATACTCTATACTCGATATACGATGGTTTCTGCCGGTATGTCTATTATTCCGGAAATGATGGAGAAAATAGAGTTAGACGGAACAACCAAGTATTTCAAGGCTACTAAGACGGATATAGTCAACAAAATGACTAAGAGCCGTATCATGTTCCGAGGCATCAAAACTTCCTCAGGAAACCAAACAGCGAAACTGAAATCTATCCAGGGTATCACTACTTTCGTCTGCGACGAAGCGGAAGAGTGGACAAACGAAGAAGAATTCGACAAGATAATGCTCTCCATTCGTAAGAAGGGTATTCAGAACCGGATTATCATCATAATGAACCCTTGTGATTCCAATCACTTTATTTATAAGAAGTACATTGAGAACACTCACAGGCTGGTAGAGATTGATGGCGTGCAGGTTCAGGTCTCCACACATCCGAATGTGCTTCACATTCATACAACCTACCTGGATAACCTGGATAATCTTTCCCCGGAGTTTCTAAAGGAGGTAGAGGATATGAAGGAGAGTAATCCCGAAAAGTATGCTCATGTGGTTATCGGCCGGTGGGCTGATGTTGCGGAAGGAGCAGTGTTCAAGAAATGGGGTATTGTGAAAGAGTTTCCGCAATGGTGCAAAAAGGTTGGTATTGGTCAAGACTTTGGATATACAAACGATCCTTCAGCATCTGTTCGGTGTGGTATCGTGGACAATGCTTTATACTTGGATGAACTATGTTATCAGACAGGAATGTTGTCTTCCGGTATAACCAAAATTCTTAAGCCGTGGGGATTGAAGGTTATGGCGGACTCTGCCGATCCTCGTTTGATCCAGGAGATAAAGAACGGTGGTGTGAACATCTACCCAGTAGATAAGTATCCGGGTTCTATCAATGCAGGTATCGATAAGATGAAGGATATGGAATTATTCGTTACTGAGCGCTCATACAATCTCATAAACGAACTTAGAAACTATGTCTGGGATAAAGATAAAGACGATAACTATATCAATACTCCTGTTGACAAAGACAATCACCTGATAGATGCGGCTCGTTATTATGTATTGGGTATGCTTCTAGGCAAGATTTTGAAACCCAAAGATAATTCTGGAGTATTTGCACATTAAAAATAAGCGTATGAAAACATTAGAAGAAATATTATCACTCGAAGATGTAGAACGTAAAATCTACTATCTTAAGAAAGGCCGGAAAACTCAGCTTCCGGATCGGGGAAAACTATATGCTGATTGGGATCCGAATAAGCATGAAATTTTCGATAAAGAGAAATATCCCCAGATCGAAATCACAATTGAGCAGGAGAAGGAAGAGTATGACGAAAAGGCCGGAAAAAAGGTAACTATCCCGAAAAAGACTAAGAAGGTCGATCCTAACCGTATTGCTCTTCCCTTGGAACAGGATATCGTGAATATTCAGACTGCTTTCACCGTTGGTACAGAACCAAAGATGGATTGTACCCCTGCTGAATCGGAGAAAGGTATCTTCGAAGCCCTGAAACAGGTTTTGAAGAAGAATAAAATCAAGTATCAGAACCGGAAGATTGTTCGTGCCTGGCTTTCAGAACAGGAGTGTGCCGAATATTGGTATGTGACAAAAGATGATGGCTTTTGGGCTAAGCTGAAAGCGAAAGTAGCTAATCTGTTTGGCAAGTCTATGCCTCAGTATAAATTACGTAGTGTTCTGTGGTCTCCGTTCCGAGGGGATAAGCTCTATCCCTTCTTTGATGATTCAGGGGATATGGTAGCTTTCTCCCGTGAGTATAAGAAGAAAGACCTGGACGATCACGAAATCACTTGCTTTATGACTGTAACGAAAGATATGGTTTATCAATGGGAATTAGACAAAGGCTGGCAATTGGTTGCTGCCTTTAAACATGGATTCAAGAAACTACCGGTTCTCTATTGTTATCGTCCTGAAGCATACTGTGAGAAGATAAAGACTATCCGTGTCCGATTGGAGAAACTTCTTTCCAGTTATGCGGATTGTATCGATTACCACTTCTTCCCGATCCTAAAATTGTTTGGAGACGTAGATAAAATGTCTGGCGAATTTAGAAACAGGGTTGTCCAACTGACAGGGGAGGGAGCGGATGCCGCCTACTTGACCTGGAATCAAGCAAGTGATCCGGTAAAAGTCGAATTTGAAAATCACTTCAATCAGGCGTATGCACTTACCAATACTCCGCGTATCTCATTTGAAAACCTGAAAGGAACCGGCAATGCTTTATCTGGAGAAGCTTTTCGATATGTTTTCATGGGCGCTCACATGGCGGTCGAAAATTCGGCAGAAGAAATAGGCCCTTTCTTACAGAGGCGTATTAATTTCTTAATTTCTGCGCTTGGTTCGATTAATACCAATTTCGAAAAACCTTCCGAAACAATTGATATTGATGTTGAAATACAGCCTTATATTATTGATAATTTGGAAGATAAAGTCTCTGTTGCTGTAAAGGCTGTTCAAGGACAGGTTTGGTCTCAAAAGCATGGCGTTATGTTTGCAGGTAACTTAGAACGGCTGGATGAAGAACTTGCTGAAATAAAAGAAGAACAAGCTGCTCGTAAGAATGAAATCTTAAAAACAGAACATAAAAACGCTTCTTAGTCAGAAAAAATACGGGGTTTATAATTTCGTTATTTAAAAATAGAACAGTTGGCGGTTGCTCCGGTGGGGTAGCCGCTATTTTTTTTACATATCAGTCTTATTTTAATTACGCAAAAGTTGCTCAACTGATATACTTTGTGTATCTTTGCTACATGAAACGAAAGATAAGAACATACGGTGGATACTTTGAGGCTTTTATGGATACGTTATCTGTAAAAGAGCAGGATAAAGTACAATATGCGCTACTTTTGCTTAAAACCCAAGATCGACTGCCAACCAAGTTTGTGAAGTTCATTAGAGATGGACTTTATGAACTGCGAATAGAATCAAATAGTAATATCTATCGTGTGTTTTTCATCTTTGATGATGGACAAATTGTGGTCTTGTTCAATGGTTTTCAGAAGAAAACACAAAAAACACCATCGAATGAAATAAAAAAAGCATTAAAAATAAAGGAGGAATATTATGGAGACAAACAATCACAAAATAGTGGATTATGATGTTGTGCTTGATGCGAAGTTTGGCAAAGAAGGGACACCAGAGCGGGCTGCAGCCGAGGAGAGAGCTAACGCTTTTTTCACTGGGATGATTATTGAGGAAGCCAGGAAGAAAGCAAAAATGACTCAAGCGGAGCTTGCTGAGAAGATAGGTACTAATAAATCCTATATATCCCGTGTAGAGAATGGAATTACTGAGCCTAAAGTTTCAACATTTTATCGTATTGCATCTGCATTGGGCTTGACTGTTGAGTTAACTCCTGCTATGTGATGGTTGAAATCAAAAACGACACTGAATATAAAGCCATTTGTCAAAGGATAGAAGAACTCCTTCCTATGACAAATAATGAAACACCTGCTACTGATAGGAGATTAGTTGAATTAGATATCTTATCAAATCTTGTAGCTGATTACGAAGAAGAACATCTTCCAATTGGAGAAGAATTGAAGTACCAAGGTTATTCAGGAACTGTCGAATATAGCAAAGAAGATGGTTGCTTGTTTGGTAAAGTTCTTGGTATGAAGAAAAGCCTTATAACCTATGAGGGAAGAACTCTAACAGAGTTAAGAAAAGATTTTGAACTGAGTATTGATTTCTATTTAGAAAACAGATAATAATAAAAGAGGCGCGATTCCTCCCCGGTTTCGCGTCTTTTTTATTTACTTTCCCACAATCGCCCGATTGTGGTTTACTACCTTCCTTAATATTTCCTTTCAATAAGTAAGCTATCTACTTTTATACCAAAGATTTTAAACGAAAATTCATACGGTATGAAAGAAAAGATTTTAGCATTACTCAAAACCAAATTCCCTGGGGTTGATGAAGCTACTTTGATCCGAATCGCAGAAAAGAAAGCGACCGGTGTAACGGATGAAAGCCAAGTACAGCCAATTGTGGATGGAGTAAGCTTTCAAGACGTGTTAAATTCCTATGGTGATTTCCGGGCTAATGGTGCAGTTTCTTCCGCAGTAATCAACTACGAGAAGAAACACAATCTGAAGGACGGTAAACCAATCGAGAACCCCAATCCGAACCCAGAAGAAAAGAAAGAAGATGTTCCTGTATGGGCGCAAACGTTGATTGATTCTAATAAGAATCTTTCGACTGAACTTTCGGCTTTAAAGCAAGAAAAGTTACAGGCTACCCGTCAAGAACAGATTTTGTCAAAGGCAAAGGAGTACGGTATTCCCGAAACACTTGTTCCCATGTTGAAAGTTACAGATGATGCGGACTTAGATGTCTTTATGAAGGACGCAAAGCAGACTTTCGTTAATGCGGGATTTGCAGAAGTGAAAAGCCCTGAAATAGGAGGAGATGACAAGACCGAAAGTGAAGCTATTGCCGGTATGATTTCGGAGGGCACAAAAACGATTGTTGAACAAAACAAAAATTAATTATGGCAGCAGGTACACATTATGATGTAACTCCGCAGTACGAACCGCAGGAGTTTTACCGTGTTGAAACTGGCGTTAGAAAGAGCGGCCCCTGGAAGTTGGACATTACCAATTTGCTTGTCGGTTCTTTCTTACCTGTATTCACTCCGGTTCAGGCTGATTTGGTAAAGCGCACACTGGTTCCGGTTCGCAACGTGAAAGTTGTAGAGGCCTACACCACTGAAGCAGATGCTTTATCCATCAAAATTGCAAAGAAATCGCTGGCTTATGTCGGCATGTTTATTGGAAGTGGCAAGAAAGGAGCGAAGGTAACCGCTATCGACAAGGCCAATAAGAACTATGACGTTCTGACCATCGAAGCCGCTTTTGGGGAGAATATCGCAAAGGATGCCGTTCTGTTTGAAGCGACCGCAGTAGGAGGCACAGCAAAGAAGAATACAGCAAACTTCGTTCTCTACGATGCGAAGAAAGTTGAAAGCGATGGCGTTGTTCTTTGTACTCTCCTGATGCAGGCCTATGAAGTGAAGGAAAGTAAGCTGATCCTTCCGATCCATGACCTGGATAAAGTCGGATTGACAAGCCGTTTCCAGTTTGAGTATTAATCATTAAAAGTTTAGATATGAATTTGACCATACAAACTTTATTTACAGATCCTAACATCGTCAAGGCGGTGATTGATCGTGTGCTCCAATTGAGATTGGATACAATCTACTGGAAGCAATACGGTGATTTCTTGGAAACCAAACAGCGCGTTTTCAAGACGTATATGGGGACGGTTACAGGTGTTGTTGCCGGTTCTATTCTTGGCAAGAATGACCAGAAGCCGTTGAGAGAAAGACGTAACCTCGGAAGTGGTTATACTGAAATCGCTTATCTAGGTGACCGTTACCAAATGGATATTGAACGCCTGTCACAGTTGCAGGATATCATTGACAAGTTCAATGCTGCTAACACTGCTGACCAGCGTACGATTTTGCAGGAAATTATTGACTTTATCGTTGATGATTATCGTCAAATCCTGCTTGCTCCGCACAAGCGTATGGATATCGTTGTTCCGGAGTTGATGATGACTGGAAAGTCTGTCGTTTACATGGCGGATAACAAAGAAAACATTGAACTGCTTGACATTGAGTTGCCGTTCCACTTTCTTACTCCGGAAGCCGCGGTAAAAAATATGTTTATCTCTTACTTACAGCAGGAGATTCAAAAGCTGAAAGCCAAATACGGTGTGTTCTCTAAGATGATTATGTCTCGGGGAACATTTATGAAGAACATCGTAGGGGCTTCCGAGTTCGGTGACAAGTTCAAGATGATTCTTGGCGAGCGTGAGTTCATGGTTAATGCAGGGTTGGTGACTGACCAGATGGCCTCCAGTGTTTTTACAGGCATCGGACTTCCAGCGATCGAGATTAAGGAGGATTACGTAGAGAATCAGGCGGGCGAGAACGTGCAGATTTATGCTGATAACCGTATTACCCTGTTGCAGACAGACAAGGTGATGAAGATGCGCCACCATAAGCCGTATGTTATGACCGATCCGGTTCCGGGACGTTCTTATAATACCGCTGAAGGTCAGATGTCAGTATGTAACTATCGTGACGAAGAAGGTCGATACATGGAGTATACCGCTGAGTGGATTCCTGAATTTACTTCTCCGAATAAGATTGTGAATTTCGATTTATCAACCATGAACGCTGTCCCGGAGGGATAAGGAGGATTCTATGAAGATTAAAGTGATTGATATTTTCCGCGACAAGTTTACTGGCGAAGTGTACAATCCAGGTACAATCCTCGATTTTGAAGACGAAACCCGCGTGAAAGACCTTTCGGAACGCAAACTTGCCGAAGTTATCGAAGAGAAGAAAGCCTCTAAGGGGATTTTTCTCTTCGAACAGGAGTTTGAAAAGAAAGACGTTGTAGAAGCATTGAAGTCTATCGGTGTCTCTGTAACTGCAAATATGAGAGAGGGAACACTTCTTTCTAAAGTAGGGGAACTGGATGAAGAAAAGACTTCTGCTTTGAAAGAAGCATTAGGTATCGAATAAAAGGGATAGGGTAGTATCTCTATCCTTCCATTGTTTAATTTTATAAATCAGTAAAGAAATGAAGAATTTTATTTTTGCCATGTGTGGCTTTTTGATGATGTCCTTGGTTTCATTGGGCGTACAGGCATCAAGTATTAGTGAACCTATTTTGCCAAAATCAGATGTCGTGATGGTTGATGTTGGTCTGCCGATGACTCAGAACGAGGTGGTTAAAATCGTTCCAATGGATTACTTGGTGTTAACAGCACCGCAACCTGTATTTGTTATTGCTGAAAGTCCGGCTATTCAAAGCAAGCTGGTTGCTGTTCCTAAATGTCCGTTCCGATACGTATATAAATCGAAGTATTGTACGCATTATAGTTACACTGCATATAGTAGATTGATTACACCATATTAAGATGACGGTAAACGACTACATACAACAGAAGTTTCAGACATTCGGCATTCAGGTGTCGGAGGCTGACCTTTTGGATATGTGTCTTACCTCGAAGATAAGCGGAGAGGATGAGATGAATGAGGATTGCTACGATCGTGTCTCTGTGGCAATAGCGAAGTTCATCCCCTCTCTTTTGCTTCGAGCAACCTCTATCGGAGAAAGCGGTTTTTCTATGTCTTGGAATATCCAGGGGATTAAGGATTATTATTCCTTCTTGTGTAAGAAGCATGGTTTGAAAGATGAGTTGAACACCAATAAACCTAAAGTTTCTTTCCGGTGATGATATTCGCTCCACACATATTGCAGGTTAAAGTGACTAAGCCGATGGACAAGGATGGTTTCGGTCGGCCGATTCCCGGTACCGGTGGTGAAAGCTGGCAGGATGTATGTAAGTGCCGTTGTGATGATGTGAGTGCGGAAAAGAAAGTTTCTATCAATGGTGTTCTGTATGATTTCAAATATAAGGTAGTCTTTGACAAGCCGATAAAGGTTGAAGCAGGTGAGGAAGTCCGTTGTTTGAATCTTGATGGAAGCATAAGAGGGGAGGGGATTGCTAAAAGTCCCTTAGAAACAAACTATTTTCCTTACAGACAGATATGGTTGGAGTAGATTTTGATTTCTCAGATGTTGATGATTTCCTCAATAAAGGGGAATGGGAAGTCGAGAAGAAGATGATTGATGTGGGCGATGAAGCCGTGAAGTACGCAGAGGAACATGGCGATTATAAAGACCATACGCTCACTTTGAGAACGTCCAATGATTATGATGTTGACCAAAGTGGTTTAACTCTGAAAAACGAAGCGGAATATGCTTCATTCGTAGAATCCAAAGGATTTGATGTTTTGAGTGGTGCCGCTTTATATGCAGAGAAACGACTAAAAGAAGAATTTGAATGATAGTAACTACCGACATTGGAAACATTCTTTACCAGGATTGCAAGGCTTTCGGAATAGACATAGTGCCTGACGGTGAAACGCTGACGGGTGAATTGAAGTCTGAAAGGATTGCTATCCACGCGAAGAAGCAACAGCCGGGGACTTATTGGAGAAAGTCTTTCGCGGAAGTGAATCTTTGCGTTCCTGATTTTAGCGAGAGCGAAGCGAATACTATCCGTTTGAATGAACTTGAAAGAGAAGCTATGAAACGGTTTGATAAAGTGGTAAGCTCCTATGACGGTACAACCTATTGTTACTCTATTGATGCTATCGGCACAGAAGCGGAAACAGCTTTAAAGTGTCATTATGTGAATGTGAGGATTTTATTTGAAGTGTTAAATGTAAAACTATAAAATTATGATTTCAGCAGTAGGAATTAAAAAAATCTTGTATGCCGACACAAGTGTAGTTACGGCAGACATTACTCCCGAAATTGCAAAGACTTTGATTCAGGCGGCTATTACCGCTAAGAATGAAGTACAGAATGTGCATGGGGAAACGTGGCAGATTGAAGAATCGGAAGCCTCCGTTACTGGTCACAAGAATCAGTTGAACGGTCAGAATTATCGCTATGATACTACCCCTGGTGACATTACGCCTTCTTTTTCGATTGGACAATACGATTGGAAAACGAAAGCCGATATGATGGGTGGCGAAGCGGTCAAAAAAGGCGGAAGTGGTGCAGATAAAGATGAAGTGGTAGGATGGAAACGTCCGACAGGCAAAGTCGTTATTAACAAGGCTCTTTTCTGCCTCACAGACGATCATGTTTGGTTTATCTTCCCTAATGCGCAGATCGTCGCCCGTGAATCGAATACAGACAAGGCGATTGCCATAGCTGTCAAAGGATTAGTACAGACATCTAAAGTCGCAGGCGTTTCTTCTGAATACAACTATGAAGAAAGCGCGGTTGGCTCCTTGGTTGCAGAGGGTTAATAGGTGATAGATTTAATAAAAACTAAGGGTGGGAGTGGCTTGGTTCACCTTCACCCTTTTTAATTCTAAGAGTTTATGAATCAAGCAGCAGAATTGGTGTCAGGTAGCCTGTTAGGTGAAAGTATGGCTACGATAATCATTGGAAGGAAAGTATATACGGTCAATCCTCCAGCAATAAAAGTTATTTGCCACGCTTGCTCGGCTTTTGCAAAGATCAGGCTAGAAGGAGATTATACAAAGTTAAGTGTGATTGGAGAAATACCGTGTAATGCTCCGCATATAATCAAAGGACTTTCTGCTTTGATCGTAGGTGATGTTAAGCATTGGAGGTGGAAGGCTTATAAGGTAAGCCGATATCTACAATCAGCCACGAATAAAGAGTTGAACGAAGCCTGGGAGACTATTTATCCATTAATTGGTGGTGAGGATTTTTTCGCCTATGCGTTTTCCATGAAGAACGCCGTAAAAATGATAGCGAAGGAAAAGTTGTAGGAAACGAGACTATGCTAGGGCAGATCGCTTCGTTCATGGAAGAGCTTCACCTGTCATACAGAGAGGTCTTTGAGGTGATACCCTATCGGAATCTAATCATCATGCAGAAAGATAAACTACATGAGGCCCATGGAGAATTGGTCAAAAAAATATCAGGGAAAGAATTAGCTACAAAGAGAAGAAAGAAATGAGTAAACTATATTTCAAAGTAGGTAGTGACTGGCAAGAGGTTGTTCGTCTTCGTAATGAGATAACCAAGTTGGAAGCACAGATAAAGTCTATGGATGCAAATAAGGCTCCACAGGCTGTTGCTGTGCTTAATACCCAGATGCAACAGGCAAAACAACAGATGCAGGGAATGATAACCGAAGCGGCCAAAGCCGGGGCTGTGATGGACAATGATTTTAAGCAGAAAATCTTTGAAGCCTCACAGGGGGTAAATAGCTTTACCGAGAAGATTATTGCTCAAAAAGCAGTGGTTAAAGACGTAGAAGCTGATGTGAAACGGTTGGGCGAAGCCTATCGCTCTGCTTTGAAGAATAATCCTTTATCCGCTAATAGTAAGCTCTCCGAATATACATCTGCAAAGAAAACACTTAATGAAGAAAAAGCGGCATTGTTCGGACTAACTCAGGAACAGGCTAATGCTCGATTGTCTGTTAAAAAACTTCGGGATGAATACACATTGTTTAAAGACGATTCTCAAAAGATAGTCACCGTAAATGAGGGTGTGGGTGTATCATTTAAAAAGATACTGGCCGGCATTGGTGGAGTGGCGGCAATTAAACATTTGGGATCAGAGATTATCAATATTCGTGGTCAATTCCGGTCAATGGAAGTTTCTTTGAATACTATGATTGGAGAAACAAAAGCAAAGCCTCTTTTGACTGATATTAAGCAATATGCGGCTCTATCTCCACTCCAGTTGAAAGATGTATCTTCTGCTACTGAAATGATGATCGGCTTCAATATAGAAGCAGAGAAAACTCCGCGCTTCATCCGTGCGATCGGCGATATCTCCCGGGGCGAATCACAGAAGTTCAATTCTCTTACTTTGGCCTTTTCTCAGATGTCGGCTGCCGGTAAATTGATGGGGCAGGATCTTAACCAAATGATTAACGCAGGATTTAACCCGTTGCAGATTATCTCAGAAAAGACTGGCAAGTCCATAGCTCAGTTAAAAGATGAAATGTCAAAAGGAGCAATCTCTGCTGAAATGGTGCAACAAGCATTTATTGATGTCACATCAGAGGGAGGAAAATTCTACAAGATGTCGGAAAACGCCAGTAAAGAAATGGCGGGTCAGATGTCTATGCTTCAAGATGCTATTGATAGTGTGTTCAATGAAATAGGTCAAAACAATGAGGGCGCTATTGTCAAGGGTATTCAGATGACAACCAAGCTTGTAGAAAACTATGAGACAGTTGGACGGGTATTAACAGGACTGGTTGGTGTTTATGGAACTTATCGGACAGCATTGATTCTTAACGCTGTTGTTGAACAAGGATTTAATAAGGCTATTTGGGCGAATGTTTCAGCCACAAAGGCTTATACTGCAGCACAGGTCTTATTGCAAAAAGTTCTTAAACTTAACCCGTATATTGCCATTGGATCCGCTGTTGTTTCTCTTGGCCTCGCATTTTGGGCGTTAGCAGATCATACAACAGCCGCAGAAAAAGCACAGGCCAATTACAATAAGCGAAAAGAAGAAGCAGCCCAAGTTGAAGATAAACACAAACAGGAGATTGAAAAACTTATCACTACTGCTCAAAATGAGTACTCTTCATCAATAGATCGGGTCGATGCTTTAAATAAACTAAAGGATGCCTATCCTGGTATCATTCAGAAATATATTGACGAAGAAGGTCATTTAAAGGATATTTTGGGTCTTAAAAAAGAAATAGCAGAAATTGATTCCCGAAAGATAATTGAAGATACGGATTCTATCGTTACAGATTATCAATCTCGAATCAAAACTCTTCAGGATGAGATTGCTTTTCGGCATCAAAACTACGGAAATGGTCAGTATAAAAATCCTCTCTTACAAAGTAAGACAACTAATCAATTAGAGAAGGAGCTAAAGCAACTGGAAGAAGATGTAAAACCTTATGCAAAAGATCAGCGTCAGAATCGGTTAAACCAGTGGCAAATTGATCTTAAAAAAGAAACGGACGCTAAGATCAAGACTGAACTTGACGAAGCAAAACGTCTGCAAGCTATGCGGAAGAACAATCCTTTATACACTTTAAATATAATGGAGGGTTCTTTGCGGGGCCAGATATCGGGTGAAGAGTTGAATACGCGTATAGATGTTTTGCAATCAGAGCTTGATCTTCGATCCCCAAAGTCTGAAACAAAGAATAAAGCCTATTGGGAGAAAAAGAAAAAGGAAGCAGAAGCTGCCCGCGACGCTTTGGGGGTAGAAAAGCAAAACTCAAAAGATTGGAATGAGTATTCCATGCAGATCAAGGAAGCCCAGAAGAATATTGATAAGTATTCTGATTCAAAAACGACTAAGCAAGAGAATCAGGCCGAAAAGCTTCGTAAAGAATCAGAGAAATACAAACTCTTTCTTGATAAGAATAAACGCATCCAGGATCGAGCGGAAGTCGATGCTCAGAATGAAATTACTCAAAGTATCATTGATGCTATGGAGAATGGTTCCGCTAAAACTTTAGCGCAAAGAGAACTCAATCACAAAAAAGAGATAGAAGCTATCCGTCGTGAAGGAGAAGACCGGAAACAACAATTGATTGACGGCGCTAGAACTGAATTTCAAGCTGATCCTGTTAATAAAAAAAGAAGCTTCGATCTTACCGAGTTCCTAAAAAACAAATCTGTTCAAGACCAATTTAAACGGATAGATGAGCAGACGGCTAATAAACTGGGTACGAAAAATACTAAATATGTCCGTGGTGATGATATGGTTGAACTCCTTGATGAATACAAAGACTATACGGACAAACGTCTTATTATCGAAAAGAAATTTAATGATGATATTGCTGTACTACAAGAACAACGTAAACAGGCTGAGAAAAGTGGAAACACGGGTCAGGTAGAGCGAATTGATCGGTCTATTGCACAAGCAACGAAAGATAAAGGTAAATCGCTAATGGGATTGGATTATGAGAAGTTGAAACAATCCCCGGAATACGTACGTGCTTTCGAAAATTTAAGACAGACATCGACAGAAACGCTAAACTCCCTGTTGTCCCAATTTGAAAACGCTAAACAGTCGGCGGCTCAAGTATTGTCGCCCGATCAACTTCGGGAATATACTACCACTATTCAGTCAATCATGGATGAACTGGATGAAAGGAATCCATTTCAGGCGTTAGCAGATAGAAAGAAAGAACTGGCAGATGCCGAGAATGAACTGGCGGAAGCAAAGAGACAACTCGATCTTGTAAACGATGGTGGTAAAATTGTTACTGGTGTAAAAAACTCAAAACTGGAAAAGGGTAAGATCAGCTTTGAAAACACTTATCTATCTTCTGCTGATGCACTTAAAAAATACAACGAGGCGAAAGATAAAGCTGCAAAGGCAAGTAATAGGTATCAGAAAGCGGAAAAAGAGGTAGCCGATGTCGTTGATAAACTATTTACCTCAATAAAAGATGTCGGAAGTACGATCGGAGGAACGTCTGGCGAAGTTCTTTCTTTCATTGGCGATATAGGCTTGTTTGTCACAAGCTCTATTAACGCATGGGAGACAGCAGCTAGTGCCGGCTCAAAGGCTGTTCAGGCGGTGGAGAAAGCTTCTGTTATTCTTGCTGTTATATCTACCGTAATACAATTGATGGAGAAGCTTTCTTCTCTATCGAAATCTGCCTATGAGCAATATGAAGCATTTGCAGAGAAGGTTAAAGAGATAAATTTGCTTACCGACGCTGTTAATGAGTATCGCATAGCTGCATTAGAAGCACAACAAGTAGAAAACAACTGGTTTTCAAAGGATAATCTCCAGAATTTACGCGATTATCGTAAGCTGCATGAAGAGGTTGCCAAAGCTTATAAAGATAAAGCAGAAGAGGATCAGGCCACATATCAGAACCAAAAAGGAGGAGGGTGGTTAACTGGTGGACTGAATGGTATAATGAACTGGCTTTCCCCTCTGGGTTGGTCTGGCATGTGGCAGAAGTGGACTAATCAGAATTACAAAGAGGGGACAACCGCAGCAATCGATAACCTTCGAATTGAGACAAGGAAAAAGAGTAAGGGTTTTCTCGGTACTGGCATTGGATCTAAATCTCAAAAAACAGAAGATTTAGCTTCATGGATTAAAAAGCAAAAAGGATGGGAAGATGAAGATTTATTTGATGAAGACAAGCTTATTAATGCAGGTTTAGCAAAGGAGGTTATTGAAAAGTTTGGAGATAAGTTAGTAGGTCAAACAAAAGAAACGCTAGAGGCTCTTATCGATCTTAGAGAACAGTACGATGAGTATCTGGATCAGCTCCATGAATATGTGAGTTCTTTGTATGAACCGCTTGTCGATAATGTCGTTGATAGTCTTTGGGATTGGCTGGATACGGGCAAGGACGCTTTAGATAGTTTTAAAGATTATGCATCTGATACATTTAAAGACATTGTCTCTGATATGATGCGTTCGATAGTTTTAAGTAAGGTTGTAGATGGCTTTGATAAGCAAGTTTCCGATTTATATGAGAAGTATGCTAAAGGAGATATTGATGAACAAGAATTAATGAAACAGGTTGCAGAAAAGACTGGTGAACTTGTCGATAGATACGAGCAGAATATGCCAACGCTTCAAGAGATTCTTGGTACTGTTAATGGATATTTTAAAGATGCGGGAATTGACTTAAAAGATAAAAATGCTAATTCTCAGTCCTCTTCTAAAGCTGTTTCTGTAATGGCTTCACAGGATTCTATTGATGAAACAAATGGACGTCTTACGGGCATACAGATGGCCGGTGAAGAAATAAAGGTTCAAAACGTATCTCAGTCCGAATCGCTAAATATCCTTACTGTAAAAGCTGATGCAATCCTGTCAGTTAATACCGATACAAGGAATATTGCCGATGAAATCCGAACTATTCAGGTAAACTCATATCTGGAACTGCAAGAGATAAGGGAAAATACAGGAAATTCGGCTAAATACCTGAAAGATATTAAAGCTGATATGGCAGAAGTGAAAAAGAATACTTCAGGCCTTAATTCAAGATAAAAATAGGGTGCTAATGTGTGGCACCCTATTTGTTTATTGCTTTGAAAAAGTTAGTTGTATTACGTAATGCCGTTCTTCATTTTCATCTATTTCTCCCATGATTATTTCATTGGAAGTTAGCTTGTAAGAATTTCCATTACGATGAATAACAACATCGCTTTTTGTGTAAGCAAAATAGTCCGAGAGAGAATAGGGCTCTTCTATGGAATCACTTTCATAGGGACTGTTTACAAAAACATACTGAATTGTTTTTTCCATGATAAATTGAATTTGAGTATATAAACAAAGGTACAAATAAAAATTATAAATTATGGCAGACTTAATAATTAATGGCTTTGATGCCTTTTTACAATGGGGTATAAGAATGGGCGACGGCTTTCTTGATGCAATCTTCGCCCCGGAACCTTTGAAGGAATTTATAGAGAATAAATCCCGGTTAAACAACGGTAAGCAAGTAGTCTATAATAACCCTAAGATCGATGAAAGAGATGTTACGCTGGTATTCACCTTAGAAGGAGAGACTCCGGATGATTACCTATCGAAATACAGCGCCTTTAAAACCGAACTTCAAAAGGGAAAAATAGAGATTAAAGTACCGGCACTTGGCAATCAGGTGTATCGGCTTACTTATCTCCGATCTGCTTCATTCGGATTAAATACTCCCCGTACTTTCTCAAAGATTTCGGTCAAATTCAATGAGCCTAACCCTAGTCAGGAAGGCAGGAAATAGCTAGTTTCCCACAAGGCTTTAATTGTGGGAAACGGAAACTCTAATTTTTAGGGCTTCTTTTTTTTATCACCGAAATTTGATGTGTTATGATTGACATCAAAGACACATCAAATAACAATCGTTTGTCGACTCAAGTTAATGAAGGGTCGATTTATAAATACACACTGCTGAAGGAAGAATATATTCTTTTGAAGTTCAGTGTGGAAAATCCTATCTATTTCCGGTTAGGTGACTATACAGATATATATGAAGGTTTATTTGAAATAGTAGATTTAGTTTTTCCGACTTACAACAAGTCTACTGGCGGATATGATTACGATCTCCGTATGGACGCTCATTATTGGAAATGGAAGCACAAAAAGCTTTTCTATGATCGTCAGAAGGGCAAAGAAGCCAAGTGGAGTCTTACTAGAACGCCGGATGCCCATATGTCAATTGTCGTTTCTAATATAGCGGCATTGGGTTATACCTATAAAGGGAAACCGTATGTATTTTCAATGGATGCTACGGTGAAGATGGAGCCTATTTTTATTCAGTATGACAATACTAACATCATAGATGGTATATCGATGATTGCCGAAGCCTGTGGTTGCGAGTGGTGGGTAAAAGAGAACTATATCTTTTTAGGGCACTGTGAAGACACGATAAAGGATGTCATTACTTTAGAAATGGGCAATGAATTGTCCGACATGACTCGTAGTGATAGTACATCTACTTACGCCACAAGAATTATTTCGTTTGGTTCAGAGAGAAATATTCCCAAAAACTATCGTCCTGATAGTGATGACTTAGTTATTGAAGGTGTTGTTCAGAGGCGATTAAAGTTGCCGGAAGGTATTCCATATGTTGATGCTTATCCTGATATGACAACCGAGGAGGCCATCGAAAATGTCGTTTTATTTGATAATGTCTATCCTAGAAGAATAGGAACGATATCAGAAGTAAACGAGACTAGAGGAAACATCGTTGATGAGAATGGGAAGCCTACAGGAGAGACTTATCCTATCTTCACAATTAGAGATGCCGGCCTAAAGAACTTTAAAAAAGAATACCTGCTTGATGAACTTCGATTTGTGTTTCAATCGGGGAGTATGAATGGTATGCATTTTGCTCTTGAATTGAAATCGAGTGATGATACAGGAACTGTCTTTGAAATTGAAAGGAACCAGAATTACGGTCAGTTCTTGCCGAATGACATAATGAAGCCTGAGAAAGATGGAACTTACATTCTCTACGGCTATGACACATCTTTCATATCAGATACACTAATTGGTGAAGCTGAACAGGAATTGCTGGAAGAAACACAGAAATACGTAGAGAAGAGCAAGATTGATCCATCTGTCTACGTCTGCCCAACTAACCCGGTAAGGTGTGCCGGTTACATAGACGGTAAACATAATCAACAGAAAGAAATTGATCTGGAGATTGGTCGTCGAGTGAAGCTTATCAATAATGCGTTTTTCAAAGATGGCCGCGAATCCCGCATCTATGGTTTTGAAAAGAAACTGGATAATCCGTTTGAATGTACTTATACCGTTGGAGAATCAACGCAGTATTCTCGTATTGGTGATATAGAAAACCGGCTGGATGAACTTAAATATAGTGGAAATACTTATGTGAATACAGGGGGAGGATCTGGAGGAATCTATGTTATTAAAACAAATGATTCCACGATTCCAACGGACCAGAATGTGTATTCCGCCTTAATGACTGACGCAAAAATCTACAAGGCTATAGAGGACAATTTACAAGACCTTGACGGCATGTTTTTGCGCAAAGATATTCCGGATACAGCGCATGGCGCGATTTCTTTTGAAGATATGGCGCAAAGTACATTGTTTGCCGAAGGTTACGAATGGGGAGCCGGTTGGGGGATCAATAATGAGGGATTAGGCTGGTTTGGAGAATTGAAGGTTCGGGATAATGTTTATATCGGTAAGATGTCCGGTTCTCCTTCGTCTGCCTCTGGTATGATGGGTTACGGTACTATACTGGATATGCAAAAAGCGTCTGGGGAATTTGATTATCTCCTTGCCCGTAAAGAGTTCCGTGTTAACACAATGGTCGTAAATGAAACATTGGGACTGAATGGCAATCGTTTTGTATCCGATTTCAATAAGATCGAATCTGTTCAGGAACTTTCGGATCGTTACCGTTGTAAGATTGACAAGATCGAAGGAATGATGTACATGAACATACGAGGTGACGATCTTATTTGTTGTCAGCAGTTCTCAGGTCTGTCATCCCATTATTATTATGGAGAGGTATTAGGAATTACAGAAGATTACTTCGACCTTAGAAAGCCTCTTTTAGATGGTCATTCTGTGCCGATGGCCGGTGATACGGTATTCCGTGCAGGTAACGATTCCGATCCAAATCGACAGGGTGTAATCTATTTGGCAACATCGGATACAAACGCGCCTTATATAGACGTATTAGATGGTCTGACATCTCCTGATATGACTGATAAAACAAAGGTTCGTATTGGTAACGTATCCGGGATAACATCAAAGTATAAGGGCAATTTAGGACAGTTGGGTTATCATCATGGTATTTACATCAAGGGCGGTATCTTTGAAGAATGTGATATCTACCTGGAAGATGGAACAACTGTTTACCAGTCATTCCAGATTATAAACGGGAAGTTGGAAAGTGAGATATCTTCTATCAGGGATGCTATCAACGATAACGGTAACAATATCCTGTCCAATCCGACATGGACGGCAGGACTGGATAAATGGGACTATACTCAGGATATCAATTTATTCTCTGCAACAAATGGGTGGCTGTGGTTTAATGCGGCTTTCTATTCTGATAAAAAGAGTTCAGTTGAGGTGATCCGGGACAGTGCATCCCGCGTTCTTCGTATGTATAAAAGCGGTATAACACAGGTTAATGCAAACCTGCAAAGCCGGGAATCTGGTACATACGTGATGCGTATCCGATACAAGGCTATAACAGCCGGAACATTGACCTATGGATTCTCAGGGAAAGAACTTTATAAGTCAACTCTGGTAACAGCCACAACAGACTATCAGGAAGAAACAATAACAGCAGAATGGGATGGTACTGGGGATTTCTCCTGCACTTACTCCGGTGACATATACATAAAAAGCCTTACGGTTATTTCAGATAGGATTGCAGCAATCAGAAATGAATTCGAAACAAAGATCGAACAAACGGATCAAAAGATAGAATTACTTGCTACGCGTGTCACTACAACAGAAGAAGGTGTAACACAGGCACAAGCGAGCATTTCTGTTATGGCTGATGAAATTGCATTGAAAGCTACAAAGGATGAGTTCAACGCTTTGGGCAGGCGGGTTACTGCGAATGAAGCTTCGATCACTGTAAATGCGGATGCTATTAAACTGAAGGTGTCCCAGATTGATTTTGACAGCTTGGGACGTCGGATTACATCAGCGGAATCGTCAATAGAGACAAATGCTTATCAAATAAGTTTAAAGGCTTCTCAGTATTCGGTCAGTAGTTTGACTGGTCGTGTATTATCTGCGGAATCGGCCATACAAGTCAATGCGGATAATATCAGTAGCAAAGTAGCTGTAACTGATTACACCGGGACGAATATTGTCAGTATGATCAACCAGACGGCTGATGCAGTGAAAATTATGGCGTCAAAAGTAGATATTCAGGCGTATAACTTGAATATGATCCGGAACTCGGGAGAGTGTCAGAACACCGTTTACTGGCAGGTAGACGGTGGAGCTTCTAATTTATCAGTATCGAATGGTTCTATTTCTGTTAATTTTTCAAACATTTCCGGGTGGTTATACAATCGAAGCCTGGCCGGTATTCAGTTGTTGGTACGCAGGAAATACACATTACGAATTAGCCTGTATTCTTCGGTATCTACAACTGTTACAGTATGGATCGGACCATATCAAACCGATATACCAGTATCGGTCGGAGACAGAGAATATACATATACGTTTACTGTTTCCAGTAATACGGATGCTCAATTCTTTTGTATGGCTTGTTCGACTTCCTGTAGAATGATGGTACACCGAGTAAAGTTTGAAGATGGTGAATACGCAACTCCCTGGACACCGAATCCGAACGATTCGATCTATTCTCTTGACTCCGATCTGGTAGCGGCTTTAAACGGTACAACAATTTCCGGAGGTTTACAGCTGACGACAAAGATAAAACTAGGATTGTTGTCGGGTGGTGTGTGGACTGAACAGGGTGGTATATCTGCGAACATTGATAATATCATGTTGTGGGCGGGCGGTACCTATGACCAGGCAAAAGCAGGAAATGTAAAGACTATACTTCGTCATGACGGCTCTTTAAAAGCAGAAGGTGAATTTGAATGTGGTTCAAAAACAGGAAATAGATGTTTGTTATCCGGTGACGGACGATTCAGAATGTTTCGTGGAGAGGTGGAAATACTAAACTTAGGGTATTTTGTAGAAAGTGATACATACTACTATCCTTCATTGAGTATGACAAGAAAAACAAGTTCAGGAACTGCTTTTGGTGGAGTGACTTTAAGTCCTACAGAATTGCTGTTTTCCAGTCCGGACGGACTAGGGTGTCTGTATGGAAATAATAATATGATATTTAATATAAACAAATTCCCGACTTCAGGAAGCATGGTAGGTGCCGTGTATAGGGATGGGAATACTTTAAAAATAAGAACATCATGAAAGTAAATTTTAATGTAGCGTTTAAGAATTTCGATGGAAAAGATGTAACTGAAACGTATCAAGAAGTTGTACGTGAAGAAGTGAACGGGGTAGTAAAAGATGTCGTAAAAGATAAGGTTAAAACTCAAATGATTTATCGTATGGTAGCCTCTATACTCTTTGTTGGCAAAGAATGTAAAGATGTAGATGAAAAAATGGCTTCATTCAATTTATCTCAGCGCATTTACAATGCAAAGGGAGCGATAGAGGTAACAACAGAAGAAGCCGCTTTGATAAAAAAGTTAGTTGCAAACTCTCTTATCGCTGGGGCTTATGCTCAGGTTGTGAATTTATTGGAAAATGGTACATCAAAAAAATAGTATTATGGAAATAGTATCGAATAAAATCAATCAGATAGCAACAACACAGGCTTGTGAAGGTGTAATAAATACGTACACCTATTCTCAAGATGTCGGACAGCCGGTAACGGATATCCGGATCGAAATATCTAAAAACGGTAATAAGGTTGCCGGAGCTAATTACATGGGTAGTTCTAATCGACTTTTGATCGACGTAAATGATTACAAGTTTCTGACACTCGGAGAGTGCAAGGCTGCTTTGTCTGCCATGTTGGATGATATTGAAACAATTCTTGCAGATGAAGATCGTATACAATAACATATTGCCTGTTAAGGGGTTCACAGCTATGAACCTTTTCGGAATAATCTTTGCCCGAAATGAGTACAAACCCCTTGCCCGGCGAATACAGAATCATGAAGCCATTCATACGGTTCAAATGAAAGAAATGTTGTACATTTTTTTTTATTTCTGGTATCTGGTGGAGTGGTTGGTTAAACTCTTTCGTTATGGTCGGAATGCTTACGAAAATATCTCATTTGAAAGAGAGGCTTATACATATCAGTATGACTACTCTCATTTAGAAAAGCGGAAAAAATATCATTGGATTAAACGACTATGACACAGGAAGAATTTGATAGTTTAGTTCAGCGGGTAACGAATGCGTTACAGGGAAGTTCAAAGATGGTAACCGATCTTAGGGTAGTAAAATCCCCGGTTGGTGTTAATCTTCTTCCGGGAGTACTCGGTGGAGAACTTGTAGCCTTGGAAGCTGCATCTTTAATGGGGACAGACGGTAAAACCCCATTATTTGAAGTTGGTTCTATTTCTTCCGGATTGGATGCAGATGCCTCTATTGAACTGTCAGGAACAGACCCATCCGGTAATCCTATTTATAAAATAGGTCTTGTACTGCCTAAAGGAGATGACGGTGCAATTCCTTTTTTGGAATTTGGAAGCATTTCAACAGGAGAACCAGATACGGATGCGTCAGCCACTTTTAAAGAAAATGGAACGACAGAAGATGGACGACCAAAGTATAAACTATTCCTTACTATACCACGAGGAAGTAAAGGGAATAAGGGCAATGACGGAAAAACTCCGGTAATGGAAGCCGGAAGTGCATCTAAAGGGCAGGAACCGTCTGTGTCTATAATTCGTAACGGTGATGATCCATCTGGTAATCCAAAGTATAAAATAGACTTGGTTCTACCACAAGGTGATGCTGGTAAAAATCCGGTTCTTGAACTTGGAGAAGTTATGACAGGTGAGCCAGGCTCAGAGGCTTCTGCCGTCTTTATTCCGGTCGGACAAACCCCAGAAGGTAATCCGAAATACTCTCTGAAACTGACCATTCCTAGAGGGGATACGGGATTGCCTGGTAAGGGTTCCGGGAATGTCTCTGTAAATGGCTCTGATTTAATCAGAGGAAAACAATATCTTTTTGTTCCTTCTTCCGGTGGAAGTACAGAAGGTTTTTTTGTTGAGTATATCCCTTTTAACGATGCAGAGTTGAGGGAAGAGATAGGACGAAATCTACAGTTGGCAAAAACATATACCAATGAGCAGATAGCCGGTATTGTTCAATTCGACATAAAAGTAGTCCTGGTACTGCCGGATACAGGAGTTAAAGGAACGATCTATTTAGTTCCAAAAACAGGATCAGGAAACGACGTTCACAATGAATATATCTGGAATGAAACTTCTGGCAAATTTGAATTGATTGGTTCTACTTCTGTCGATTTGTCTGATTACTATACTAAGAATGAAGCCAACGAACGTTATGTTTTGAAGGAAGCAGGGAAACGTTTAATGACGAATGCGGAAGGAGCAAAGCTGGAAGGTATAGAATCCGGTGCAAATAAGTTTGTCCTGCCAACAGGGGAGGGATATAACTTTATTCCGGCAGGTGGGGCAGTGGGACAGGTTTTAACAAACACTGCTCCAGGTGTAGCTGAATGGGGAAACTCAAATAGTGAATATATCGAAATAGGTGATGTTACTCAAATAAATAGAGTACGAACCACTAGTGAATTGGATTGGGGTTCATTTATAAACGGTAACACAATAGAGGATATGGAAAGGGCATATCAAGAAAATATACCTATATATTCCCGATCCGAAGGTCAGTATCATTCATACAAGAAAGGTTATTCCCGATGTACTTCCATCATGCAAAGATATGATGGGGAGGTGGTTCATTATTTGTTATCTTTTGTCATATCCGAAGGTGTTACAAATTCTGACAATATGTATCATTATTTGCTGGATTTGAGAGGTGTAACAGGCGATGGCTGGCGGGATGCTACTGTAAGGGCAGCATGTACATACGCCAAGACGGTCATTACTTCTGGTGAGAATATTCCTTTTACTGGCGGTTATGTGGTGTTTGATATGAGTATTAGCAAAAATTTGCTAATTGTTCCAGCAGGATTTTATCCACTTCATAACTCGGTTACTACTTTGCTAATTAGAAACACAAGTAGTTCAACCACTAAAATAACTTTTACCATCAAGTTAAATGCCAATGCTGGTTTAGAAGGTTCAAAACTGCTTATTGTATCAGAATTGCCAGAACTGGCAGGTAAAGAAGCGTGCGAACTTAGCATATTATGGGCGGACTGGAAATATACTGTTCGTGCGTCTGAACCTTTTATTTATAATGAATACGTAGAATAATGAACAGAAGAAGATCAATGCTTTTTGCTTCTGGAATGATAGAGGTCGCCCAGTTGGTGGTAATCAAATCATCAGGAATTTACATAGTACCTGCCAATACGGTAAAACTCGATGTCTTTCTGGTTGGTGCTGGTGGTGGAGGTGGTCTGCCAGTAGCATCCACATCTTATGGTTCCTATACAGCAGGATATGCTGGGGAAGGTGGTGCAGTTGTATATCAGGAAAACATGCCATTCATTAAAGGAGAAGAAATAAATGTTGTGATCGGACAAGGTGGGAGTGCTGCAACAACAGCCAATAATGCGGGAAACAAAGGAGGTGATACATCTTTTGGAACTCTCATTGCATTGGGTGGTAATGGTGGAACTGCCGGAACAAATTCATCGCCATCAATCGGGAGTGATGGAACAGCTTGTCCATTTGGAGATATAGAATCGGAAGCTGTTACGTCTTCTGATTTATTTGGTGCAAATGGTGGAGATGGAAGTACTACCACTACGGCTAATGTAGGAGGGAATACTGGCGCAGGAAAAGGGGCTAATCGTTCTACAGCTGCTGCTAATGCTGCTTTTTACGGTGCTGGTGGTGGAGGTGGCACTATTTATAGAACTTTTAGTAATACGATAAGAAATCCAGGATTAGGATATCAGGGTATTGTTATATTGAAAGTTACCCGTATGATAAAAGAAAGTGAAATACCCCTTGTTGAAAAATTTGAGATAATCACTGATATATCTCGGACCTCTTGGACTGTGCCTGACAATACAAAAAAAATAGACATCTTTATAGTAGGTGGCGGAGGTGGTGGTGACGGTTCAAACTCTGTAAACACTAATGGAGACTGGGTCAGTGGTGGCGGAGGTGGAGAAGTATTATATGTAGAAGATATTTCTTTCACAAAAAATCAAATATTTGAATTATCAGTTGGGGATTGGACTGCTTTATCGTATGGTGGTGAAAAAGGAAACCCAACAACATTTGGAGAATATACTGTAGCAGGAGGAGAAGCGGGAAAAGAAAGCAATGGTGGATATCCTTACACCAAAGATGGTACACTTTGTCCTTTTGGAGACTTATCTCATATAGACCCGGAATTGACTGCAACAACAAAATATGCGGCAACCGGTGGTTATGTAAGATATTCTAATGGTGAATTGCAGGGATATTCAGGTAATAAAACCGGCGGAGGTGGTGGCAGTATTAAGGGCAATGCCGGAAATGGTACATTCTATGGATCCGGTGGCGGTGGCATGGGAGTCTCTAGCGGCCAGTTTTCTCGTCCCGGAAGAGGGTATCAGGGTATAATAATAATCCGGTATTATGTAAGAGAGCTTGAATAACACCGAATTTATATGCAGATGAAAAATAAATAATCATGGCAACAACACGAAGAAAAGCACATTCGTAAATTGGTATTGTAGAAATATTAAATATAAAAATAATGGAGAACTACACAGATAAATTCCTTTTTGGGCTGATTGAGTTTTTTGCTTGGGCGAAATGGCTTTTCTTCCTGGCTTTAGTTTTGACGCTAGGTGATCTGAAGTTTGGTATTGAAGCATCTCGATACAGGAAAGACCCGATCAAACGATCGCGAGCTGTCCGGCGTACAATGGATAAGATTACAAGTTATATCATTTGGGTTGTAATGGCTTATTCGTTCGGCCAGGCTTTCGGGCAACCATTTGGGATCGACTTGCTACCGCTTATAATTCTACTCGTTATATACGGTGTTGAGTTAGAAAGTATATATGTCAACTACTTTGCTGCACGTGGAAAGCATGTAAAGGTGAAGTTCTTGAATTTCTTTGGAAAGAAAACAGATATAATAGAAATAGAAGGAGATAAAAATGAGACAGATAAATAAAATCATAATACATTGTACTGCATCACGTAAGGGACAACCCCTAACAGTTGCAGATATTGATCAAATGCACCAAACACGCGGATGGAACGGTATCGGCTATCATTACGTAGTTTATGCCGATGGATCAGTTCATAAAGGGCGACCAGTAGAAAAAGCCGGGGCGCACGTTTCAGGGCACAATGCGGACAGTATAGGTATTTGTTATGTCGGTGGACTAGATGGTTCCGGGAATCCCAAAGATACTCGTACAGAAGCGCAAAAGGCGGCCATCCGTGAATTGGTAAATGAATTGTGCCGGAAGTATCCAAACGTTGTAGAAGTAAAAGGTCACCGAGATTATTCGCCTGATCTGAATGGTAACGGTGTGATTGAACCTTTTGAATGGTTAAAGGCTTGTCCCTGCTTCGACGTACAGTGTGAATTTACATCGTTTCTCCCTAATGTAAATATAAAACCATGAAGGGGCTTGTATTACTCTGGTGTATGTTTCTTTTGTTTGGATGCGGAACAAAAAAGCAGAGTTACAGATCGGAAACGGTTAGTACGGCTGTCAGTAGTCAAAAGGATAGTACACATGTTACGGAATCTGTTCAACGAACAATTACGGAGCTATTGGAGTATAGCGGAACCGGTATCATAACTATAACAGAGTTATCCAAGCCGGACAGCATCGGGAATCAATATATTGTAAAGACTACCCAGATGGATATCCTTTCCGAACAAAAACGATCGGTGACAACAGAAGAGAATGGTGATAGGCAGGAAACAGATACATCTGTCAAAATGAAGGATGAAGGTATAAAAGATGTCGTTACAAATGATGTGTTGATTGATCGGGGGGCTGTTTTACCTAATTGGGTATTTGGGCTGATTGTTATTCTGTTCGGTTGCATGGGCTTGTGGATAGCTAAGAATTTTAAATAGTATTTTTTCTCATAGTAATAGTTTAGTTAGTAATTGTAGGCCGCTTTGCCTGAGATAGGTAGAGCGGTTTTAAATAAGTAAGGTTTTGAAAAAAATAGTGATATGAATAATTCCTTTGAACCACAAAAATTATGCTTTAGGATAAAAAAACATATATTTCATACTAATTTAGATAACTAAAACGTTATATATTTGCAGAGAGAAAAAAATGTTATGTTAGATACAATACGAAATATCATATCTTTTATAGCGACATTTCTGATAATCAGTAGTGTCTCTATATTATTTTTGAAGTATATTGTATCTTTGTTTGTTCATAAATATGATTATAAATATACAGGATATAAAATTATTTTGATTGGAGTAATTATAGCTTTAGCGTTAATGCCATTTTATTATTTCCCTTGTTAGTATTTTTCTCTAGAATTGTTTAATTCTTCGAGTAACTTGACTGCATATTCCATATTCTGTGGTGTACTCATATCTAATGAATCAAGTGAACTTTTAATGCTTTCCTTTAAATCTCTATCCACTTCTCTATCAAGATATTCATTGTACATGCCAATTAATCCATCAGTGGATAGGTCAAAATTGAAATTACCGGCGTTAATTTTCAATCCACCTCCATTGATTGATAAAATAGAAAGCCCAACTAGACCTAAAATTAAGAGATGTTTAGAACTTAAACGAACATTACCTGGAGATTCCAATTGTATCTTCATAACAAGATTTGCAGTTGTTTCAGGTATTCCATATTCAACACAAAAATTATCGACAATCTCAAAAATTTTGTATATGGCGAAAAAATTGCCAGCATTGATATCACCTTCTGTATTAATGCGGAGTACTAAATGAGTTTCATCATCTTTTACATAAAAATCATTTAATAAGCTGTCAATGTATTGAGCATAATCATCTACTCCCGAAATAATATGTCGTGAATTGAACATTAATTGTAATGAAGGATTTAATTTAAACTTGACAGTTGATTTTTTCCAATTGACTGTACGTCTTTTAGCAAAGGGACATAGGTCTGCTGAATGTAAATACTTATCTTCTGCCTCATATACATCACTTGTAATAATACCAAAACTAACGTAGTGAGAACTTCTACCAGGAACAACAACGAAATCTCCTATTTTCATGTCACGATAAAATTTGAGTATTTGCGATGCTGGATAACCTGCATTAGTTATATTTTCATTTCGGTCTTTCAGTTTCGTGGCAAGAACGTCTTTAGATAAATTATCACTTTCAGGAAGAGCCTTTAAATCTTCTGTGGTTATTTCATTATATCCTATAGCAATGAAACCATCCTCTACAAATTCTTTATAGAAATCTCCACCCATTGTTCTCATCATCCAATATTTGACTTCTGAATTGATCGATGGATCTAATATAATGTCTATTTGTTCCTCCATAGTAATAATAAAACTTATGTTTTGGAACCGGCATGTTCTTACTCCATAAGCTGAAAATATCTTTTAGCATAATTTGAATAGATGCCGCTATTCAAAACGGTTTACTTAACAATTGCAAAAGAACAAATAAAGATTTAATTTGACAAATATCAAAGTGTGTAATAAGTACTTTTCAATTCAATATTATTGGTGCTTTATTATAGTAAATAATTTTTTTTGTTAAATGTGTGAAATAATTCGTTGAATATTTGCGTAATAATCAAATGCTGATTATATTTGTGGTGTCTTGAAGAGACAGAGATGATTGATTTGATGGAAGGTTTCAAAGGCCGAGAGGAAATGCTTGATTATTTAAGATTCCTCTTCCGAAATGAAAAGGAACTCATTGAAGATGGGTGGTTTTCAGAATCGGAATTCTTTGAAGAAGTTTATTCAACAGTAGTTGTACTGGCGGAGGAACTAAACAAAGAATGAAAGTTTTAGGTGACCCCTTCGGGGGTTACCTTTAACATCCGTTAATATTCACATCTCTGTGCTCTTTGAGTTTTGTTGAACATTTATAATAAAGCTATGACCGAAGATTTGAGAAATAGAATAGATGGAATGATAAAAAGCATGCATCTATTACGTACGGAATCAGGTACGGTTGAATTTGACAAACTGTTTAACGAAGTAAGGGAGTTGGCTACAACTTCGGAAGAACGTAGGGAGGCTGGGCTATATCTTCGGGAACAGATGCGTATGCGTCGGAAGAGATCCGATATTGATATAAAAAAAATAGTCAGGGAAGCGCAAGATGTCGTTTCTTTATCGTATATTGCAAAACAATATTTTAATAAGGATAGAAGTTGGCTTTACCAGCGTATTAATGGAACGTTAGTAAATGGTAAGCCGGCTGCTTTTACAGAACAGGAACTGACGATTTTAGCCAATTCTTTAAAGAATATAGGTCTAAAACTTTCGGAAATATCAAAATCAATCAATCAAAGTCTTTAAGACGGAAGGGCTTCCACGGGTTGGAGGCCTTTTTTCTAAGGTATTTAGTCAGGTTCAAATACGCTTTTGATTACACATTTGTATTTAGTCTGCCGGGCTTTTCATTCGGGGACAGAATAGGGGAGATTTTGGTTTCAGTTTGGTGTTGAATCGTTCCGGTGATATAGTTGGCGAGTTTTGATTGAATGTTGATTTTTCGGAGATATTCATATAGAGAGAAATAGAGTTGAAGAAGTCGTATGTTCTGGTAGAACAACAAAAAAGGTTTGAAATTCAATTTCAAACCTTTTTTTATTTCTCCTTATTCATTTTCTTTTCCCCATCTGAAGCCGATGCGATCCAGTAGTTGGATGCGTTCGCTGCTGAGTTTACCTCTTCTTCTCAGATAGCCCATTCGCATCCACCAGGAGTAAAGGGATTCTTCTTTTTCACTCTCGGTCCCAGTCCTTGAGCGAGGGTACCGCTTTTCGTTTGTTATGAATTCGCTGAACTCATGGTATCTTTCGATCCATATCTTTTCGAGCCGTTCCGGCGAACGTCCGTTACTTGACTGGCTGTCGGACCAGTCAAAACCCAGGTCGGTCAGCTTTTTGATCTGCCTGGGGGTTAGCGTGACGCTTGTATCCTTGCCGTTTTTGTAAGCTCTCATTTTGCTGCACCATTTCGCCAGTCGTGATTCCTCCTGGTCTCTGGTGTGGGCAGGCCACCGGCCGGTGTTGTTGTAGTAATCCCTGACCAGATTGAACGATTCCTTCCAGCTTCTCCTTTTGTTGTACGTATACCAGTTGAATCCTATGTCATCCAGCAATTTGATGCGTTCTTTATTCTGTTTGGTCTTAGGTGTGTTTTTTCGGGTGATTTTTTGGGTTGCACACCAATTGGACAATTTGATCTCTAACGGGTCTGAAGCACTGCTGGAAGGCCAGCGCTGTTCTTTTTCCAAAAAGATTTTCAGGTTATTATAATTATTCTGCCACTGTTCCGTCTTTTTCCGGATCTTGTCTGCGTCGATTCTGTCGATTAATCTAATCTGTTTTCCTATAAGTTTTTCCGGAGAATGATTTTTAAGGAATCTGCATCTGCTAATCCATTGGCCCAAACTTCGTTCTTTTGCCTCTTTCGCCGTAGGCACAGGCCATTTGTTATGTTTATCGTAAAAGACAATAATAGCACGCAAGATGCCGTTTCTTTTTTTCTTTCTTTTATTCATATACTTACTACTCTGGATCTTCTTTGTCTGTTATGTATGCTCAAAGATATTCAAATATTTGATTTTTAGTCATATCATTTTGACAGAATGTTATTTTATCCCTGTTTTCTATGCTTTTTTACAGGAATATTCACTTCTGTTTTCAAAATACCAGAATCTCGTGAAGATAAATGAATACAAAGCGCTTGTATTTTATCCGTTATGATGTTGTTTTGATTCGCATTATATTTTGTCAACCAGCATCAAAAAGGCTTTCTTTTAGTTCTTATTTTTAGTCTGATTTCTACTTTTCATCCTTTTAGGGAGATTGTTAAAAAAATCATCCGTATGATTTCATAAATCCATCCGCACAGTATGCACAAAACTTCTGCCCGTTGTGCCCTTTGTGAATTGGTAAAATGCCTTCTCCAGCCGCTCCGTATTGCTTACAACAAACCGATTGTAGTCACCAGCGGTTATCGTAGTCCGGAAGTAAATCGCTTGGCGGTGGTGTCCGTTCCAGCCAGCATGTGAAAGGGGAGGCGGCAGATTGTTATGTCCCTGATATTTATTTCCTGTTGGATACTCTTAAAAAGAGCGGCCTGCCCTTCGACCAGGCTATTCTCTACCGAAAGAAGCATTTCCTGCATTTATCATACCGGGTGAATGGAAAGCAGAGACGTCAGGTATTATATAGATGAATAAAAATCCCCCAATCGCAAAAAAATATTTGTGAGTTTTGCAATTGGGGGATATTCACTATATCAGAAATGATTAATTCTGTTCTTTCAGGATCACATCGTGTGCACCACCTTCTACGATACTTGTTGAAGATACCAGTGTGATCTTGGCATTTTTCTGTAAATCAGGAATTGTGATGGCTCCGCAGCTACACATAGTAGCTTTGATTTTACCTAATGTCAGATTGAGGTTGTCTTTCATTTTTCCGGCATAAGGCACGTAGCTGTCTACTCCTTCTTCAAACTTCAGTGAAGCTGTGCCTCCCATATCGTAACGTTGCCAGTTCTGGGCGCGGTTTGAACCTTCACCCCAGTATTCTTTTACGAAATTATTGCCGATGCGCAGTTTCTTTGTAGGAGACTCGTCGAAACGGGCAAAATAACGTCCCATCATCAGGAAGTCGGCACCCATTGCCAGGGCAAGTACCATATGGTAGTCATGTACCAGGCCGCCGTCGCTACAGATAGGAACATAAATACCGGTCTGTTCTTTATATTCGTCACGCGCCTGGGCGACATCGATCAGGGCAGTAGCCTGTCCGCGTCCGATACCTTTCTGTTCACGGGTAATACAGATAGAACCGCCACCGATACCTACTTTGATGAAATCGGCTCCGGCTTTTACCAGATATAAGAAACCTTCTCTGTCTACCACGTTTCCGGCACCAACCTTAACTTTATCGCCATATTCTTTTTTGATCCATTGCAATGTTTCGCATTGCCATTCGGAGTAACCGTCGGAAGAGTCGATACATAATACATCTACACCGGCTTCAACCAATGCGGGAACACGCTCCATATAGTCGCGGGTATTGATACCGGCACCAACCAGCAACTTTTTATCTGCACCGGAAAGTTCGTTCGGGTTTTCGCGGTGGTTGTCATAATCCTTGCGGAATACGAAATAAGCCAGATTCTGGTCTTTGTCTATGATAGGAAGTGTATTCAGTTTATGATCCCAGATGATCTGGTTAGCTTCTTTCAACGAGATGCCGACTTCGCCGACGATCAGTTTGGAGAAAGGAGTCATAAACTCTTTTACTTTTGTGGAAAGATCGTCTTTTTCGGCACGATAGTCGCGGCTGGTAACTAATCCGAGCAGTTTACCGTTAGGAGTTCCGTCATCGGTAATACCGATTGTGGAATGTTCTGTCTGATTAACCAGGTCGATAACGTCGGCCAACGTGTTTTCGGGAGTCAGGTTAGAGTCGCTGGTGACAAAACCTGCTTTGAACTTTTTCACTCTTCTGACCATCTCTGCCTGGCTGGCGATTGGCTGTGAACCGAAAATGAATGAAAGACCACCGTTACGGGCCAGTTCGATAGCCAGCTCAGGACCGGATACCGATTGCATGATTGCCGAAACAAACGGGATATTTAATTCAATAGGAGACTTCTCGCCGACATTGTGTTTGACAAGTGATGTTTTCAGTGAAACGTTTGTGGGCACACATTGTTTGGTGGTCAAACCGGGAATAAGCAGGTATTCTCCGAAGGTTCTAGATACATCGTTTAAGTAAACTGCCATATGATTAATATTTACAGGATGAATTTTTGTGCAAAAGTACTGAATTCTGTTCAGATATGTTTTCATTTAGGTGCATTTTTCATACTAATTAAAGGACTATTGTCTGAGGAAGGGAGGTATCGGAACTTTTTCAGCGGATGGAATGTTATATATGTGAATTAAAGAGGAGGAATATTTTATGAAAATGGTAGTAGATAAGGCGAACTCTCGTGGATATGCAAATCATGGTTGGCTTAAAACATATCATACATTTAGTTTTGCAAATTATTACAATCCCAAAAGGGTACATTTCGGGATGTTGCGTGTGTTGAACGATGATACGGTTGCTCCGAGCGAAGGCTTTGACACACATCCGCATAAGAATATGGAAGTGATATCCATACCGCTGAATGGCTATCTGCGTCATGGCGACAGTATACAGAACAGTGAAACCATTACCCCGGGTGATATCCAGGTGATGAGTGCCGGTACAGGTATTTTCCACAGTGAATTCAATGACAGTGCCGAACAGCAGCTTGAATTTTTGCAGATATGGGTTTTCCCTCGTGAGGAAAATACGAAACCGAAGTATAATAATTATGATGTACGTTCTTTACTGAAGAAGAATGAGTTGTCGTTGATCCTTTCGCCTGACGGTGAAACACCGGCTGCGATCAACCAGGATGCCTGGTTCTCGATAGGTGAACTGGATGCGGGACAGATCAAGGAGTATAAACTTCATAAGAAGAGTACAGGCGTTTATCTTTTCGTTATCGAAGGAGAAGTGGAAGTGAATAACACAGTGCTTTCCAAACGGGATGGTGCCGGTTTTTATGAAACAGACAGTATTACGATAGAAGTGCTGAAAGATTCCCGGATCTTATTGATGGAAGTTCCGATGAATTGATAGTATCTGATCTTTTGGGTGAATATGAATCTGAAAGAGTCTGAAGGAGGTATGTCAGGAATGGCACACCTCCTTCTATTTTTTTAGTAGTCCCTGTCAGACAGGAAATCGATCATCCGCAGGATGGCCCGGCTACAGGCCGGACAGAAGGGGGCATAATCACGCATCATACAATGGTCCATCGGGCGATAGATACCTTTGGGTATGTAACCGCCTCCTTCAAATACACCGGGTTTGTCTTTATGCGCATCGTCCAGCGGGGTGGGTACCGGAGTTTGGGCAGGCAAAAGGTCTTTCCATTTGCTGTCGAAATCGACCAATGTGGTGATATTGGGCTCCCAGGGTTCGTATTTCAGATTGTAGAAATCCTGATAGGCGACTTCAGAAGAAAAATACTCGTCGGCCAGTCCGGCAAAGCTGTGTCCGAATTCGTGAACGAAAACATGCTGTGTCCGCTCATTATCGGCTGTCCCCATGGCGTAGAAGTTGTACATGCCGCCCCCTCCGTAGGTGTCGGTGTTGACCAACAGGAATATAGCATCGCAGGGAACATTCCAGACAGCGTCGCGGATGGATTTCATATCCGGTGTTGTCAGGTAACGGTCTACGCCGAACGTATAATATCCTGAATTTAAGGCGGTGTTCTTATAGATGCCTTTTCCGGAGATGTCTGTTCCGCGGTCTTCCGAAATCAGGTTAACGGCCCATACATTAAAATTTTCCCGTTGTGTTGTGTACGGAGGTGTCTGGAACAACGATTCCGTGAATTTTTTAGCATCGGCAACGAATTTATCCTGATCGTCAGCCGTATATCCTTCTGCAATAAAAACCAGGTCGACCTTCTCACTGGAGTCTCCCTTGTATTGGATTTGTGTGACTTTGTTGTCCTTGAGTTTTCCGCGATCGATAAAAATGCTGGCCGGGTCGATATCCATTTTCAACAGGGGATGGAATTGCATGTCCGCCTTGTCGCGGGCTGTGATCTCAACTGTTACGGTTGCTTTCGGATAGGGAACCGAGATGCTGTTTGTCCATGCTTGTGTTTCGGTCTTGGCTTGTTCTGTGCTGCGCCACTCTTCAAAAAGCGTATTGAATCCGCGCGAATAGATTAGTTCGTTATTTGATTTGTCGTATATGTTGACGTAGTAACCTCCGTAATTGAATTTGTCAATCAGGTTTTTGACCGGGCCTCCCCATACGGGTTCTTCCCGCAACTGTTGGATAGCGGCTGCCTGAAATTGGGAATTGCCACTTAAAGCAAAGTCGATCCGTAAACTTTTTTTGGTGAAGTGTTTGTCAAAGTCACTTTGCGCCAGGCAAGCAAGGCTGCAAAGGCATGTTATCAGAAGCAAGGAAATTTTTGTTTTCATCTTTTGGTGTTTTATTCGGTGTGATTTATACGCGCAAATGTAATATAAATAATTAATCCCAGGAAAAAATCCCGGGATTAACCCTCTCTTAGTTATGTCGGGACTTTCTTGTGCCATCTCTCTTGGCAAATCCCTTATCGCCTTTTTCCTTTTGACTAATTATATCCCTATATTTTATAACATTACCATGATCATGTAACAAAGTTCGTTTATTCGTTTTACCTTGCCAAACTTATCTGATGGATAATATTTATGAGCTGATAGACTTTGTTTATAACAGGTGGTATTTTGTTTTTAATAAATTATTTTGGTTTAATATAGTCTTTGATTTATAAAGTTTGCTTTTCTTTGTAAACTGATTCAAATCTAAATTGTGATGGGAAACTCATTAGTCGAACAGCAGCTGATAACAAATTTCTTTGTTTATTATCCTAAGGGAGGTGCCTTATATGATAGTGATGGTTTGTTGATTGCTTTAAATAAGGCAATGTGTGAAAAGTTTGCTATAACAGATTTATCAGACTTCCTTTTGAGTAATTTGTTTGAAACGACTTTTCTTTCAGATATGCAAAAGACTTATTTGCGGAATGGGAGTGTGGTCAGCGATAACCTGCCAGTCGGGTTTTCTATTATTCCCGGATTTAGTGAGGATGGAAAGATCATAGGTTACACCTTATTGCTGACCGATCCGAGTCCCAAAGAATGGGATGTTACGATGTATGACCAGAAGATGCGGGAGTTGACCGATATTTCAGAGAAGGTCGCAGAAGCTGTTCCCGACACCATCCTGTTGGTAAATGACAAACTCATTGTAGAGCGGATCATCGCCTATGCTGCCGAAACCTGCATTACCCCCGAAGCTGCCAATCGACGGATTGACGATTTACCCGGTTTTATCTATCCGGATGAAACAAAGAGGAATATGGCGAAAGTTGTACAGAAATGTCTGGATACATCGGAAGTTATTAATCTGGATATGTCGATACCCGGTCATAATGCTCCTATTGTCTATTTTAAGATACGGATGGTACCGTTGCATCATAAATATGTGGTGATTTATATCCGTAACGTCTCCGAAGAAGTGGAACGGGAAAAGGAGAACAAAACATTGAGCGGTAAATTGTCAGAGAGCCGGACCATGATGGAACTGGCTTTGAAGAATAGCCATATCACGACTTATTCATTTAACTTTCACCGTTTCCAGACTTGCGACAAGGAACATTGTAACCATTGTTTCCAGTTTTACGGAGCCAACAATTACCTGTTGGAAAGGAACAAATACATCTGCCGGGCCTTGTCTAATCTGCGTCACCCGGATGACAGGGAAGACTTTTTCTTGTTATTCAATGAGATAAGGAATAAAAAGCTGCCTGAGTTTGCCGTTAATTTCCGTTTGAAAAACGATGAGGGCGAATATCGGAGCTATGAGGTAATAGGGAAGGCTCTGGAGTATAATGATGACGGTCAGGTTAATCTTATTGTGGGATGTATGGTCGATAATCAGAAATATATAGAATATGAGCAAACTCTGATAGATGCAAAGGAGAAGGCAGAGAATGCCGATCAGCTGAAATCTGCCTTTCTGGCAAATATGACACATGAAATCCGTACCCCGCTGAATGCTATAGTCGGCTTTTCGGACCTGTTATCTATAGAGACGGACCCGGACCTGAGAGAAACGTACATAAGCCTTATAAAATCGAACAATGAGTTGTTGCTGCGACTGATAAACGATGTGCTGGATATTTCAAAGATAGAATCAGGCATGGTGTTTTTCGCTTATACGGACGTGTATCTGCCTTCTGCTATGCGGGATATGTACAATATCATGCAACTCAGGATGCCGGAAAATGTGGAATTGATTCTGGATCCGTGTCCTGATATTATGATCCGGACGGATAATAATAGAATGGTACAGATTCTTAGTAATTTACTGACGAATGCTATAAAGCATACTTCTTGTGGCTCTATCCGTTTTGGGTATACCTTGAAAGGGGATCATGTTCATTTTTATGTATCAGATACCGGCAAAGGTATTCCGGAGAAGGAGCTGGATCATATTTTCGGTCGTTTCGTACAACTGAAAGGGGCTTATAACGGTATAGGATTGGGATTGGCTATCAGTAAAGGACTGGTGAATAAGATGGGGGGCGAAATTTCCGTTTCATCCAAAGTCGGGGAAGGATCTACTTTCCGTTTCACATTGCCTTTGGCTAACATTCTTTCATAAACTCCGTCGGTGTTTTTCCGTACTGTTTCTGGAAGCAGGTGGAGAAATAGGCCGGAGAGGAAAAACCTGTCCGGAATGCAATTTCGTTGATTCGGTTTTCCCCGTTTTTCATTAGCAGGACTGCTTGTTTCAGCCGTGCGATCTTGATGAATTCGACCGGAGATAAACCTGACAGACCTTTTACTTTCCTGTATAGGCTGGAGGTACTCATGCCCATTTCTGTTGCCAGCATTTCAACGTTCAGCGCATCGTTGGTGATATGTTCTTCCAGGTATGCGTTGAGTTTCCGGAGGAAAAGATCATCGACTGTAGAAACGGCCAGGCTGGTTGCCGGCGTGGAAGGTGTTTCCTTGTATGTTCTGGTCAGTACTTCCCGGCTTTTCAGCAGGTTTGCGACCTGGGCAACAAGCAACTCTATCGAAAACGGCTTTTCCATATAAGCATCGGCTCCGTTGTTCAGTCCTTTTAACCGGGATTGCAGATTATGCTGGGCTGTCAGCAGGATAAAAGGAATATGGCTGTAATTGACATCATTCTTTACTACGTTGCATAGTTCGAAACCATCCATAACAGGCATCATGACATCGCTGAGGATCAGGCTTACCGGCTGGTCTTTCAGGATACAGATTGCCTCTTTTCCGTTGGCGGCTTCCCGGATGCGGTATGTTTCTGCCAGTTCTCTGGCGATAAATCGCCGCATATCTTCCTGGTCTTCTACGATCAGGATCATAGGCTTATCATCATTCTGATCGTCGTTGCTTTCCGTAATGGCGTCTTCCGTATTCTTTCCGGTTGTCAGCAGGTAGCAGTCTTCCTGTTCTTTGGGCAGAGTCAGGATAAACCGGTTCATTCCTTCCGGAGTCTGTGTGTAGTTCAGGGAACCTTTATGAAATTCGGCTAACGAACGTGCCAGGGAGAGGCCGATACCGCTTCCCTGCTGGTGTTCTGTCTCTTTCAGGCGGTAGAAAGGAGTGAAGATGTTTTCTATTTCGCTGTCAGGGATCAGCATGCCGTCGTTGGTAACGGATATGATAAATTCTTTCCCGTCTTCCTGCCTTTGTAATTGCAGAGAGATATATTTGTCCGAGTATTTTATAGCGTTGGTCAGCAAGTTGTTCATGATCTTGGAAAAAGCCTCCCGGTCGATGAAAGCATAGAATGATTCGTCGGGAATATCACAGGTGAATCTTTTATTCTCCTGTTCTATGACTGGCAGGAACGGTTGCAGAATAGTATGGAGCCAGAGCGTTACGTCTGTGTGTACATAATTCAGTCTGAATCCCCGGCTTTCCGTTTTCCGGAAATCGAGCAACTGGTTACTCAGGTTCAATAACTGCTGTGTGTTTTTCTCTATGATTTGCAGGTTCTCCCTGGTAGACGGATTGCCGTCTTTCGATTTGATGATTTTTTCCAAAGGAGCCTTGATAAGGGTAAGCGGGGTACGTATCTCATGGGTGATAAAGGTGAAGAACTGTATTTTTGCATCATATAGTTCTTTTTCTTTTTTGCTTTCAAACAAGTCCTGGTTTATACGGTGTTTTTCCTCCAGTTTGGCCTTTTTATAATTGTAGAAGAGGACTATGCAAATACAAATAATCACGATATAGACAAAAAATGCCCATCCGGTAGCCCAGAAGGGAGGCGTGATAATGATTTGTAACGATTGTTCGTTGTCCTGCCACAAGCCGCTGCTGTTGGTCGATTTCACTTTGAATGTGTATTCACCCGGGGAAAGATTGGCAAAAGTTACATTTTTATTCTGGTCCATATAGTTCCAGTCTTTATCCACCCCTTCCAGCTTGTACGCATACCGGATGGCATCCGGAGAGGTATAGCTGAGGGCTACATACGACAGAGTAAATGTGGAGGCATTATAGGGCAACTTTAAAACTTTCGTGTCTTCGATGGAGGAAGTAGGAAGGTTATATTTGTTTTCTTCATTGTCCGGGAGATTGATCCCGGTGATATACATGGGAGGCATAAATGTGTCTTCTTTGAATTGGGACGGGTTGAATGACAGCATTCCGTTGATGGTTCCCATATAGATTGTCCCGTCGGGTGCCTGATAGGAAGAGCTGTAGTTGAATTGTGTTTCATGCAGCCCGTCGGTATACGTATAAGTCCGCATTGCATAGGTCTCCGGATTGAATCTGACCAGGCCGTTTGCCGTAGATAACCAGAAATTATGTGAATCGTCTTCAACGATCCGGTAAACGATATTGCTGGGCAGTCCGTTGTCAGTGGTGATCCGGTTAAAAGACTGTGCCTCTTCGTTGAAAAGGGAGAGGCCGCTTACTGTGGTAACCCAAATCCGGCCTTTTGAATCTTCGAATACGGAGGTCGTATTGTTATTGCCGATGCTTTCGGATTTATTACTGCCGGATCGGTATTGCTCTACTTTGTTTTCTTTGCGGAGGTAATGGTAAATACCATTGGAGGTTGCTACCCATATATCGCCCCGGCTGTCCTGGTATATCTGCCTGATAAGAGCGTAAATATTATTCCAGGGACTGAAACTTTCCGTTTGTTTATTGTAAATCATTAAGCCGTTGGAGGTACCCACCAGAAACTCATTTTCGCGTGTCTTATAGAAGCAGAGGATAAAATTACTGTTGAGGTTTGTTTGGCTGTTTTCCCGTGAATAATGTTTGATGATCTTGCCGGAGGGGATGTCCAGCACATCGATCCCTTTGTTGAATGTCCCGACCCATAGCTGGTTATCGACAGCCAGTAACCCGTGAATATTGGTAGCCGATAGCGGATGGCTGGGATTATTGTATGAATAATTAGTGATCTCTCCGGTCCGGGGATTGTAGCTGTTGACCCCGTTATCCTCTGTTCCCAGCCATAGGTTGCCGTAGCGGTCGGGCGTGATTTCGCGGATTGCGTTTCCGAGTAGCTGGGGATGTGTTTTGCCTCCGATAAAATAACTGAATCGGGTATACTCCTTTGGCAGGTAACTGATCCCTCCGAAAAAAGAGCCGGCCCATACACCTCCCTCACGGTCTTTGGTGAGCGAATAAACGGCGTTGTCGGCAATGGCGTATTCGTTTGTCAGTGATTTTCGTAGATTCGTAATTGTTTGGTCTTGTGTATTATAAATGTAGATGCCGGATTCCGATGCAATCCAGTAGATGGTAGTATTGTATGGGATGATGGCACGGACCTGTATTTCCGGGATTATTGTCACGACACGCTGGGCCTGATATTTGTAAAGCAGAAGTCCGGCCTGGTTGGTGCCGCCCAGAATACCCAGGCCGGGAATCTGGCATACCGCTTGCAGGGCGATCTGGTTACTGATCTGCGTTTCATTCAGGAATGGGATCTTCTGAAAGTTATCTGTCTCGACCTTGTAGGTATATAGAGATTGCCTGTCAGAAAAAAGAGGTTTCCCGTCATTTGTCAGGGTAATAATAGCCGGATGGAAAAATTCTTCTGCCGGATAAGTTCGTGAACTGCTGTCTGCCGGATTATAGCGGACAATCCGGTTATAGTCAATAAACCAGAGATTCCGGTCTTTGTCTTCCGTACCGGCAAAAAATGATTCGGACTCATTTTGTCCGGACGATAACCGGAACGGATGGAATGTATCCGTCCTGTAATCGTAGTAACAAGTTCCTCTGGCTGTAAAAATCCATATCTTTTCGTCGGAACTTTCAAAAAGGTTGACGATACAATCGTTGGGCAGGCTGTTCGGGTTGTATGAATTGTGCCTGTATATTTTAAATGTATGTCCGTCGAAACGGTTCAATCCGTCTTCGGTACCAAACCACATGAATCCCCGCTGGTCCTGTAGGGAACAATAAACCGTGTTATGCGATAATCCCTGCTTATTGTTGTAATGCCTGAAATGCGGATCGTTGGCATATCCGGGCAGGCAGAGCAACAATATAAATAAACAGGCGGCCAGCAGCGGTATTTTCTTCATATCGATTGATAATAGTGTTTCTCGAAGGCAAAGCTAATAAATAAATAAGAAAAATAAGCCAATTATGGTTGTTCTGAATGATATTTGAAAGCATATGCCCGAAAATTGAAAGTCCTTTTGCCTGGAAAGCAGTTCTTTTGCACTAAAAATAACGAATGGTAACTTTAATATCCGAGAACATGAAGAAAGCAGTATTGGTATGTTGTGCTTTGGCACTTACTGTATGTGCGCAGGCTCAGTGGAAGCCGGCAGGTGATAAGATCAAAACAAAATGGGCGGAACAGATCAACCCCCAAAACGTATTACCCGAATATCCCCGTCCGCAACTGGAACGTACGGACTGGGTAAATCTGAACGGTGAATGGGAATATGCCATTAAACCGAAAGGGGAGGTGGAACCGAACTCGTTTGACGGGAATATCCTGGTTCCCTTTGCGGTGGAATCTTCCTTGTCCGGTGTTCAGAAAGAAGTAGGAGAAAATAATGAATTGTGGTATAAGCGTTCATTCGCTGTTCCTGCGAACTGGAAGAATAAAGATGTGGTACTTAATTTCGGTGCTGTAGATTGGAAAGCAGATGTGTTTGTCAATGACATTCTGATAGGCTCTCATCAGGGTGGTTTTACTCCTTTTTCATTTAATATCACTCCTTATCTGACCGGAAAAAGTAATCAGAAACTGGTTGTACGTGTGTGGGATCCGAGCGATAGAGGCTATCAGCCACGTGGAAAACAGACCTCTAATCCGGAAGGCATCTGGTATACCCCTGTTACCGGAATCTGGCAGACTGTGTGGTTGGAGCCGGTAGCCACCAATCATATTACTTCGGTAAAGTCGATCCCCAATATTGATAACGGGACGATGAATGTAACGGTAGGTACTTCGCAGCCTTGCAATACGGCTGTTGTCGAAGTCAAGTTGCTGGATAAAGGGCAGGTTGTTGCTTCGGCAAAAGGCGTCCAGGGAAAAGAACTTCGCCTGGCTGTGCAAAACCCGACTCTTTGGGATACTTCCAATCCGTATCTGTATGATATGAAAGTATCGTTGACGAAAGATGGAAAAGTAGTGGATGACGTGAAATCATATACGGCTTTCCGTAAAATATCATCCAAAAGGGATGCGAACGGGATTATGCGTATGCAGTTGAATAATAAAAACCTCTTCCAGTATGGTCCGTTGGATCAGGGCTGGTGGCCGGACGGATTATATACGGCTCCGACGGATGAGGCTTTGCTGTATGATATCGTTAAAACAAAAGATTGGGGTTTCAATATGATCCGTAAGCATGTGAAAGTGGAACCGGCCCGTTGGTATTATCATTGCGATAAGGAGGGGATCCTGGTTTGGCAGGATATGCCGAGCGGTGATATGGGTAATCAGTGGGCACCTCATACTTATAATGGTGGAACGGATAAAGAACGTTCTTCCGCATCGATTGCAAACTACTATCAGGAATGGAAAGAAATTATGGACTTATGTGTATCCCATCCGTCCGTTGTCGTATGGGTTCCTTTCAATGAGGCATGGGGACAGTTTGATACGGAAAAAGTGGCTGAATGGACAAAGAACTATGATCCTTCCCGCCTGGTAAATCCGGCCAGCGGAGGAAACCACCGGGCTTGCGGCGACATTCTCGACCTGCATAATTATCCGGGACCGAGCATGTTCCTGTTTGACCCGCAACGGGTAACTGTGCTGGGTGAGTACGGCGGAATCGGTCTGCCATTGGAAAACCATTTGTGGTGGAATAAACGCAACTGGGGATATGTCCAGTTCAAGAACAGCGACGAAGTAACTGCCGAATATGTAAAATATGCCAACGAACTGAAAGAGATGGTTGACCGTGGTTTCTCCGCTGCCGTTTACACTCAAACGACAGATGTGGAAGGCGAAGTGAATGGCCTGATGACATACGACCGTAAAGAAATCAAGATAAACGAAGCCGCCGTGAAGAAAGCCAACCAGGCGGTGATTAACCAATTGTCAAAGTAGATTTATTCTATACCAAGTAAGAAAATTTACATTGTTGAAATAGTTGTCCCTATACCTTTTTTGCAGGTATAGGGACTTCTTGTGTAAATCAATTAAAATAAGTACATTTGCCGGATAAATGAATATGATAATGAAATATAATACAGAAGAAAAGAAATTGGTTATGCCCGAATACGGACGCAATATCCAGAACATGGTTGATTATTGCGTTGCAATAGAGGACAGAGAAGAACGTAAACGTTGTGCCAATACGATAATCAACATCATGGGAAATATGTTTCCCCACCTGCGTGATGTAAACGATTTCAAACACATTTTGTGGGATCACCTGGCTATCATGGCAGATTTCAAGCTGGATATCGACTATCCTTACGAAATCGTGAAGAAGGAAAATTTATATGCCCGTCCTCCCCGTATCCCTTACAATAACAACCGTATCCGCTACCGCCATTACGGAAAGACATTGGAACTGATGATCCGTAAAGCAACGGAACTGGAAGCGGGAGTAGAGAAAGACCAGCTAATCAAACTGCTGGCTACCCAGATGAAGAAATCTTTCCTTACCTGGAATAAAGAGTCGGTCGACGACCGTAAGATATTCAAAGACCTTGACGAACTGTCAAGCGGAAAGATCGTTTTGGATGAAGAAGTTCATAAATTAGCAGAAAGCCGCGATATTCTGGCCCGGAATAATACTAACAAAAAGAATTATCCCCGTAAAAGCCGATGAGTTCGTTTGTTATAGAAGGTGGTTATAAATTATCCGGCGAGATCACTCCGCAAGGAGCCAAGAACGAGGCGCTGGAAGTGATCTGTGCCGTATTATTGACTTCGGAGAAAGTAACGATCCACAATGTCCCCGATATCCTGGACGTGAACAATCTTATCCAGCTATTTCGTGACATGCAGGTGAAAGTGGAACATCCTGCTGCCGACACCTATACCTTTCAGGCAGATGCCATCGACCTGGATTATCTGAATACGGAAGACTTCCTGCGTAAAAGCGGGTCCTTGCGCGGTTCGGTGATGATCGTCGGTCCGCTGGTAGCCCGTTTCGGAAAGGCTTTGATCCCGAAACCGGGAGGTGACAAGATCGGACGCCGCCGCCTGGATACGCACTTTGTCGGTATCCGGAAGTTGGGTGCTTGTTTCAGCTATGATGCCGAACGCCAACTGTATGAAATCGAAGCCAAACGTTTGAAAGGTGCTTATATGCTCCTGGATGAGGCTTCAGTGACCGGTACTGCCAATATCCTGATGGCAGCCGTGCTGGCCGAGGGGACAACTATCATTTATAACGCAGCCTGCGAACCCTATTTGCAGCAATTATCGTCCATGCTTAACCAGATGGGTGCCCGCATATCGGGGGTAGGTTCTAATCTGCTCACCATCGAAGGTGTCGAGTCCCTGGGAGGAACTACCCATACCATTTTGCCGGATATGATCGAAGTCGGCAGTTTTATCGGTATGGCAGCCATGACCGCATCGGACATCACCATAAAAAATACCGGATATGACAAGCTGGGAATTATCCCTGAGTCGTTCCGCCGCTTAGGTATCACTGTCGAACAGATAGGTGATGATATCCATATTCCTACACATGATTCTTACGAAATAGATACCTTTATCGACGGTTCTATCATGACGATAGCCGATGCTCCCTGGCCAGGACTTACGCCTGACTTACTGAGTGTCTTCCTGGTGGTTGCCACCCAGGCTGTCGGTAGTGTGCTGATCCATCAGAAGATGTTCGAAAGCCGCCTGTTCTTTGTGGATAAGCTGATCGATATGGGGGCGCAGATCATCCTTTGCGACCCGCACCGGGCTACGGTGATCGGTTTGGGTAACCGTTTCAAACTACGCGGTTCCAATATGGTGTCTCCGGATATCCGTGCCGGTATCGCCCTGCTGATTGCGGCAATGAGTGCCGAAGGAACCAGCCATATCCATAATATCGACCAGATCGACCGTGGATATCAGAATATCGATAAACGTTTGAATAACATAGGAGCCCGTATTACCCGGCTCTGACATTCCCTGTTATGATAAGAAAAGAAGAAGTTTTTAAGATCGGGCAGTTTGCCAAGCCTCACGGGATAAAGGGAGAAATCTCGCTGGTGACCAATTGCGACCTGTTTGATGATGTCGAAGACCCTTGTATCATCTGTGAAATGGATGGCATCCTGGTACCTTTTTTTATAGAGGAATACCGTTACAAGACCGATACTGTCATGCTGGTGAAGCTGGAGAATGTAGACGATGAGAAAGCCGCCCGCGAGTTTACGAACCGTGAAGTCTTTTTCCTGCTGGAAGATGCAGATGAGGAAGATTTGGTGGGCGACATGTCATGGGACAGCTTTATCGGATACACTGTGACCGACGAGCGTCACGGGGAACTGGGCAAGATCACCGACGTGGATGAAACGACGATCAATGTTCTTTTGCAGATCGACCATCACGGCAATGAACTGCTGCTTCCGGCTGTCGAAGAGTTGATAACGGCTGCGGATCATGAAAACAAAACACTGCGGGTATCCGTTCCTGAAGGTCTGCTTGATTTATAATAACGTTAATTAGAGTAAACAATGCCCGTGTAGATACGGTTTTTGTTACTTTTGCGTTTTAACATAAAAACATGGCACGAAAACAACGAAAGAACAATAAGAAATCATTCTGGCACCGGATAAGGTTTAAATACAAGCTGTCTTTTTTCAATGAAACGACGCTCGAAGAAGTATGGTCTTTCCGTTTGTCGCAATTGACGGCATTTCTTACCCTTGCCCTGTTTGCTTTCATGCTGATTGCTTTCACTGCGCTGATTATCATTAAAACACCGATACGAAATTATTTGCCGGGTTATCTGGACGTGGAAATACGTAAGGAGATCGTGCAGAATGCATTGCGTGCCGATTCGCTGGAGCGGATGATCTCTATCCAGTCGCTTTACCTGGAAAATGTAGCCGGTATCCTGTCCGGTACGATCGAACTCGATTCTATCCGTCAGATAGATTCCCTGGCCCATGTGGATGCCAATTATGAGATTCCCCGCAGCAAATCGGAAGAGAAATTTGTAAAGAGTTTTGAGGAAGAAGAAAAGTATAACCTGACGGTGCTGAATCCGAATCCGGTTCCTACCGACGGTATCTTTTTCTATAAGCCGGTAAACGGTGTGGTCTCTTCGCATTACGAGGCGGATGCCCGTCATTTCGGGGTAGACCTGGTGGCAGCTCCGAAAGAAAGCGTACTGGCAACTCTGGACGGAACGGTGGTATTCACCGGCTTTGATCCCAATTTCGGAAATGTGATCCAGTTGCAACACAAGAACGGATTCCTGTCCGTTTATAAACATAATGAATTATTGCTGAAAGAGATTGGCGACCACGTCGTTGCCGGCGAAGCGATCGCTTTGGTGGGAAACACGGGGAAACTGTCTACCGGTCCGCATCTCCATTTCGAGTTGTGGTATAAAGGTATTCCGGTCAATCCTGAAGAATATATAGCTTTTTAAATCGATGAAAAGAAGTTTAGCCATATTAGGTTCTACCGGTTCAATCGGGACACAGGCTTTGGAGGTGATCAGCGAACATGCCGATCTGTTTGAAGTATATGCTCTGACCGCTAACAACCAGGTAGATTTACTGATTAACCAGGCACGAAAATATATGCCCGAAGTGGTCGTTATTGCCAACGAACAGAAATATCCCGAACTGAAAGAGGCTTTGGAAGATCTGCCGATCAAGGTGTGGGCCGGTTCGGACGCTATCGCCCAGGTGGTACAGTCGGAGCCGATCGACATGGTACTGACTGCCATGGTCGGATATTCCGGCCTGAAACCGACGATAGCCGCCATCAAGGCAGGCAAAGCCATAGCGTTGGCAAATAAGGAAACATTGGTGGTGGCCGGCGAACTGATCACCTCGCTTGCCACGGAACATAAAGTGCCGGTATTGCCGGTCGACTCTGAACATTCCGCCATTTTCCAGTGTTTAGCAGGAGAATGGGAGAATCAGGTGGAAAAGATCCTGCTTACCGCATCCGGTGGTCCGTTCCGCACGAAGACGATAGAGGAACTGGCAGTGGTCACAAAGGCACAAGCGTTGAAGCATCCGAACTGGAGCATGGGAGCAAAGATAACGATCGATTCGGCTTCTATGATGAATAAAGGCTTTGAGATGATCGAAGCGAAATGGTTGTTCGGTGTAACACCTGAACAGATACAGATCGTAGTGCATCCGCAGTCGGTCATTCATTCGATGGTGCAGTTTGAAGACGGTGCCGTAATGGCTCAGTTGGGTATTCCGGATATGAAATTGCCCATCAGTTATGCGTTTTCTTATCCGAAGCGCTTGACGAGTAAGGCTCCCCGGTTGGATTTTAACCTCTATTCCACGTTGACGTTCGAGGAGCCCGATATGACACGTTTCCGTAACCTGGCTTTTGCGTTCGATGCCATTCGTACGGGAGGAAATATGCCGTGTATCCTGAATGCTGCCAACGAAGTGGTGGTGGCTGCTTTCCTGCGCGACGAAATAGGTTTCCTTCAAATGAGTGATGTGATTGAAAAGACGATGGCGACCTCTTCTTTTATCGCAACGCCTACCTATGAAGATTATGTTGCGACAGATGCCGAAGCACGTAGGGTAGCGGCTTCGGTCATGAACACGATAGCCGGAAAATAAACCGGGGAAGGTTATATGAGTAAAAAGAAATAAATTAATACAGACAAACAAATAGATGGAGACATTTTTAATTAGAGCGTTACAGCTCATCCTGAGCTTATCGATATTGGTCCTTGTACATGAGTTCGGACATTTTATCTTTGCCCGTATTTTTAAGGTACGGGTAGAGAAGTTTTATCTTTTCTTCGATCCTTGGTTCTCATTGTTCAAATTCAAGCCGAAGAACAGCGAAACGGAATATGGTATCGGCTGGCTGCCTCTAGGCGGTTATTGCAAGATATCCGGTATGATCGACGAAAGTATGGACAAGGAAGCGATGGCACAGCCTGCCAAACCGTATGAGTTCCGTTCCAAGCCGGCCGGTCAGCGTTTGATGATCATGATCGCAGGGGTTTTGTTTAACTTCCTGTTGGCGTTGTTTATTTATTCGATGGTGCTTTATACCTGGGGCGAAACTTATTTGCCTCTGAAAAATATGAAGCATGGCATGTATTATAGCGAGGCATTTCAGGAGGTAGGTTTCCGCGACGGTGATATCCTGTTGAAGGCCAACAATGAGGAACTGGATCGCCTGGATCAGGCCAGCTTCCGTAAGGTAGTGGAAGCAAGTAATGTAACAGTCCTGCGTGATGGTGTGGAAACGGTCATTCCTATACCGGAAGATATGATGCAGCGTTTTATGCGCGAAGGAAAAGGATTTGCCAGTCCGGATCGTGTACCGATGGTTGTAAAGAAACTTTCCGAGAAAGATTCGCCTGCTGCCACTGCCGGTTTGCAACCGGGAGACAGTATTGTCTCGATTAACGGCCAGGCAACCCCTCTGTTTGAAGATGTGGCTAAAATGCTGGATCAGAATAAAGGAAAGGATATTACACTTGGATTTTACCGTGGCGGAATGGAACAGTCGGTCGTTATCCAACCGGATACGGCGGGTAAGATCGGTGTTTATCTGATGAGTAAAACGGATTTATACCCGACGGTAACCCGTACTTACGGCTTTTTCGAATCGTTTCCTGCCGGTGTCAGACTGGGTATCAATACCTTGAAAGGCTATGTGAACGACATGAAGTATGTATTTACTAAGGAAGGCGCTTCGAGCCTGGGCGGCTTTGGTACGATCGGCAGCATTTTCCCGACAGTTTGGGACTGGCAAGTGTTCTGGATGCAGACGGCTTTCCTGTCCATCATCTTGGCTTTTATGAATATATTGCCTATTCCGGCATTGGATGGCGGCCATGTGATGTTCCTCTTGTATGAGGTGATTGCCCGTCGCAAGCCGAGCGACAAGTTCCTCGAATATGCCCAGATAACCGGTATGTTCCTGCTTTTCGCTTTGCTGATCTACGCAAACGGTAATGATATATTCCGCTTCTTCTTCAAGTCCTGAAGTAGACCGGAGGTTTTTTGAGCACGTGTTATCCGAATAGATAAAATTCGGGTGACATGTGCTTTTTATTTATACTTGTTTGTATTATATTTGCGGAAAGATGAGGAATCATCCCCGATGATTCATACAATCAATGGGAATGATTTATATAATCATCTGGGATGATTCTTTGTCGATTCACTGATAAGGAGGAATGAATATGGCATTTTACAAGAAACAAAAGTTAGGAAAAAAATGGTATCCGCGGGCAGTGACGGGAAAGAGCCCGTTTACGACAGACGATGTAGCAGCTCGTTTGTCAAAGATTTCTACTGTGAGCCGTGGGGATACGTATGCCGTATTGGCAAATCTGGGTGATGTGTTGGCCGATATGTTGAGCACAGGGCAGTCGGTACGCTTGATGGGGATTGGAACTTTCTATCTGACCTGCCAGTCCGTCGGGCAGGGGGTGGATATGCCTGAAGAGGTATCACCTCGGCAAATTACAGCCGTTAAGGTGGGGTTTATTCCTGAATACAAGCGTGGTCATAAAGGGCAGATTACCGAACAGACCTTGATTGCAGAGGATTTGGAATGGATTTGTTTGGAGTAAATCGAACGGAGATTATAATAAAATAAGGCACGGATTATGATGTGTATCCGTGCCTTGTTTTGTTGTATAACCGAATGTGTGGATTCAGGGGATGTTATTTAGCCAATGTTTCGTTGATGGAATCAAGGATTTTCTTGGCGTTAGCGTTCGCTGCGTTAAGAGCTACTGCCTGTTCCATATATTCTTTTGCCTTTTTCATCTGAACGTCTGCCTTATCTTTTTCAGCTTCATATTTAGCCGGGTCGGTAGCAGCAGCCAGAATCTTGGCTCCTTCGTTGTAATACATGGCTCCTAAGCTGTATAAAGCATTTTCTTTGTATTTGGGATTGCTTACGATCAGCACGTCTTTGTATAATTCTTCAGCATCAGCAATCTTTCCGCTTTTTTGTACAGCCTGACCTTGTTTCATGCAATATACATAAAGCAGTTTTTCCAGATCTGCATCACCCGGTTTAGCTTTCAGGCCGGCTTCAACGGTTGCAGTAAATTCGGCAGCTTTATTCAGGTTACGCAATGCCATTGCTTTACCTGTATAAGCGTCATCAATGTTTTTGTTCTTTTGAATAGCCAGATCGTAATACTTTACAGCATCTTCATACTTTTTTGCCTGGAAAGCGGCAAATGCACAGTTGAAAACACGGTCTGCATCTTCATTGTTTGTTTGTTTCAGGAACCCGTCATACTTTGTAAAAGCTTCTGCATAGTTCTTTGCTTTCAAGGCAGCATCACCTTCATCACGCAGTTTGTCAGCGTCTTGTGCAAATACGTTTCCAATACTCAGGCAAAAAGCCAATAACAAAACAATTTTCTTCATGGTTGTTAAACGATTTAATTTTTATTATTAGTTGCGCTAAGGTAGTAACCTCAATAAAAGTATCAAAGCGATTTTACATTTTTTTGTAATTATAAAGGAAAGAGAGGGAGTAATTGATTTATCAAAGTTGGATGAAACCAGTGTCATCTGCGTGCTATCTGTAGATTATAATACCGCCGGATAACAAGGTAATCCGAATGCTTCGGCAACAGCGGGATAGACAATCTGTCCCTCAATGATGTTCAATCCGGGATAGAGTGTCTTATCTTCTTTGCAGGCTTCTTTCCAACCTTTGTCTGCCAGTTCCAGCACGTAGGGGAGGGTAGCATTGGTCAATGCCAGCGTGGAAGTCTGGGGCACGGCACCCGGGATATTGGCTACGCAATAATGTACGATACCGTCGACTGTGTAAACGGGATCGGCATGGGTTGTCGGATGTGAAGTTTCGAAACAACCGCCCTGGTCGATCGCTACGTCTACCAAGACACTGCCGGGTTTCATTAGTCCCAGCATCTCTTTTGTGATCAGATGAGGTGCCTTGGCTCCGGGAATCAGGACGGCACCGATCACCAGGTCGGTCGCCGGAAGTTCCGTTTCGATGTTATGCGTAGAAGAATATAAAGTCCTGACATTGGCGGGCATGACCTCTTCCATATGGCGCAGGCGTGGAAGTGAGATGTCGGCTATTGTCACGTCGGCACCCATTCCGGCAGCCATCAGCGCAGCATTGTAGCCAACGATACCGCCGCCGAGTACCAGTACGCGGGCAGGTTTCACTCCCGGTACGCCACCCAATAGGATGCCTTTGCCTCCCTGGGGTTTCTCTAGGAAACGTGCGCCTTCCTGTATCGACATGCGACCGGCGACTTCGCTCATAGGGATTAATAAAGGAAGTGTACCGTCCGGATTTTCTACCGTTTCGTAGGCCAGGCAGACGGAGCCGCTGTCCATCATGGCAAGCGTCAGCTTTTCGTCCGAGGCAAAATGAAAATAAGTAAAGACCAGTTGTCCTTTCCGTACTAAAGGATATTCTACGACAATCGGCTCTTTTACTTTCACGATCATTTCAGCAGTCTGGTAGACGTCGTTGATCGACGGGAGAATCTTTGCTCCGACTGTCTCATAGGCTGAATCTGGAAAACCGCTGTTCTCACCCGCAGTATGCTGCACATATACGGTGTGTCCTCTTTTTACCAACTCTTTTGCTCCGGCAGGCGTAAGCGCTACCCGGTTCTCATTGTTCTTGATTTCTTTAGGAATTCCGATGATCATAATGTTAGTCTTTAATAGTTATTATGCTGCAATGTACAGAAAAATATGACATTATGTTATAGATAATCAACTTTTTGTCACGTAAAGTAATCTGTATACTTCGGAATATCTGTTAATGTACGGCTTGTCACCGGTTGATTATAAAGGAATGCACCGGGAAGTCTTATTTCTCTTTTAAATACTTATTAATACATCTGCGGTCCCAATTTATTCCTCGCTTTATGATTTTGGCGGGGGTACCTGCAATAATCACATTCGATTCATTAAATTCTTTGGTTACGATGCTTCCCCAACCGACAATACTGTTATCGGATATTTTTACATTCTTGCCAACTTTCACATCTTTTCCTATCCATACATGTTTGCCAATTTCTATACTTCGGGCAAAATTTATCGGTTCGCCTTCTAAATCTGTTATCGTATGTGCATCGGTGCACCATATATCGACGCCCCAGCTTAACTGACTGTCATCTCCAATACTGACATGCGAATCATCTTCTTGTAAATATAATGTAACACCATTGATCACCACACGGTTCCCGATATCTACCCGGCAGTTGTTGGCAACCCGCGAAACGCCTGCGCCCAGTCCGGGCAATTGTCCGATGATAAGTTTCAAGCCTGTCATGCCTAAAATAGTAGAACATCGTAGCAGTATCGTTCCCATATTTATACTATTGTTATCTCCTTTTACAATCAAGAGAAATCCGTCGCTGAGCAGTAATTCCTCCGCACTGTCTTCCGAATCGAAACACATTGAAATGTGATTGTTATTTCCTGTGATTGTAATATTGGCCTGGCTGATAATCTGGTTGAATTTTGTGTTTTGAGAAGAAATACAATCAATTCTGTCATGTGGAAAAATGAATGTGATTTCGTTGTTCTCTCCGTTAATATGTTTCATGTCATGCTAAATTTTATGATCTGTATTTATTACTTTCTTGTTTACAAAGATAAGTAGTGTCCGGCAGGTTTGTTCTATTGTTCTCCGGATATTCCGGAAAGCATAATTGGGCTGCATAGCTTCTTCCAAACTAACCGGAGCGGGGTGTATAGGAAAGATTGCGGATAATCCGGCCTGTTGTAATTGTTTGTCCGTTTCTGCATCTGTTTCCACTTGTCCGGTGATGGCGATAACAGGTATATGCTGTGATGCTGCAATGCGGGCGATGCCGACCGGGACTTTTCCGAACAGGGTTTGCCTGTCTATTCTTCCTTCGCCGGTGATGACAAGGTCGGCCTCCCTGATTATTTCTTTGAAATGGATATATTCTGTAATCAGTTCGATACCGGATGAAATCTTTGCCTGAAGGAAAGCTACGCAGCCGCCTCCCATGCCTCCTCCGGCTCCTGCTCCGGGCAGGTTGCTGATGTCTCTGCCGGTTGTTTCAAGGATCAGGCCGGCCAGGTGTTTCATCCCTTTGTCGAGTGCTTCGACTTGCATTTCATTGCCTCCTTTCTGAGGACCGAAGATGTGGGCGGCTCCTTGCGGACCAAAGAAAGGGTTGGTCACGTCTGTCGCTATATGGAAGGTACAGGCGGATAACTCGGGAAGCTGGCTCCGGGTGTCGATATGGCAGATAGCAGATAGTACCTTTCCGCCCTTTTCTACTTCGTTGCCGTTATCGTCGGTGAAACGGACTCCTAAGGCTTGCATCATGCCGACACCCGCATCGTTCGTGGCACTGCCGCCCACACCGATGATGAAGTTACGGCAACCGCGATCGACGGCATCGGCTATCAGTTCGCCGGTTCCGTAAGTGGTGGTGTGCATCACGTTTCCTTCTTTCCGGGGAATCAGGTCCAGTCCGCTGGCTGCCGACATTTCGATGACAGCGGTTTGTCCGTCACCGGTTATGCCATAGCTGGCCTGGATGGGTTGCATGAATGGATTATGTACAGGAATCGTAATAACTTGCCCGTGAGTAGCCTGTGTCAGTGCTTCAACAGTACCTTCGCCACCGTCGGCAATGGGAACCTTTATTACTTCGCATCCGGGGATGACATGGTGAATTCCTTCCGCAACAGCTTTCGCTATATCGGAAGAAGAAAGACAGCCTTTAAAAGAGTCGACGGCGATGACAACTTTTTTCATGTTCAATGGCTTATGAACCCTGTTTACCGGTATATTCGATAATCAATTCATCAATGAGGTAGTTATCACTCATGCAGTGCAGATCTCCTATTTTCTGACGTAGATATTGATAGGTATTCGATTCATAAAAAAGCGCTAATGCTCTGCGACTACTGATTCCCAGGCGTTTGGAAAGTCCCATAATAATCCGGGCATATTTCATTTGAAGCAATGTATTATTGGCTTGTGACATCGTTTCTTTCCTCCTTGTTAATGTTAGTAGCATCTATAAAATGCAGATATTTATCTATAAGTGATTGGTTTAACAGACATATCTGATTATTCGGTTGTTCATAACTAAGACGCTTCAAAGCCTCGCCTTTATCGATCAGACCGTTAAAATATAGTTCTATTGTGTTGAATACACGATCGTTGGCTGTGCCTCCTTCTATTATGTCATAATCAGACCAACGACGCTCGCCACGCCGGGAAGCCATAACGAAGTCGAGCCAGGTTTCGTTGTAGGTTTCAAATGATAATATCCGGTAATTCCGGCATATTGTTTCATAGTCTAATTCATATTTATTGAGGTATGCGTTCGGTTTGTTGTAAATAATAGCTACCCGTTTGGCCCAGCTAATGGCTTGTTCACATATATCCGTGAGGTAAAAGCCCTTGCCAAAGTCAAGATTGTCACGGCATACGCCAACTAAAGGATTTTCTACGCAAAGGGTAGAACCATGATATACTATCATTGACTTATTTCTCCTTTCTCCCTGTTTTTCAGGGCTAATATAATATCTTCCGTTATATGTTGCTTGCTTTGGGTATGAAGAACTTCGTAACAGTCGAATAATAAATCATCAATAAGTCCCAGGTTATTTAATCTGGAATAAATATTTTCCGGCAGTTCATTCAACTGTTCCGCAACATTTTCGATACAGAAAACAACGAATTCCATTTTCTTTTCTTCTAATGTCATGGGATTTATCTTTATTGTGATCTGGTGCAAACTTACATAAAAATTGAGATTTATAAGCGCGTCTAATAAAAATAAAGACCAC